>Ga0194115_10002711_pt1 | contig 20771 bp, 13 predicted proteins | sample TA2MahsurfametaG_3_FD_148656 | JGI IMG/M metagenome (GOLD analysis project Ga0194115, IMG submission 148656) | Freshwater microbial communities from Lake Tanganyika, Tanzania - TA2015002 Mahale S4 surface | ecosystem: Environmental > Aquatic > Freshwater > Lake | place: Tanzania: Lake... | reverse complement strand
AACCTTTCCCCCCCTTTTCCCCCCCCCCCCCCCACTTGGACTACCGTATTTACTGTTCTCTACCCCGCTCACAAATGACTTCGATTTCAATTACTACTAGTAGTAGTAGTGGACGTCGCCGTCCTCCCCGATCAGCTTCTTCCCCACCACCTCAAGCGGCAATGGCGGTCATGGTCACTGTCTTTGTCTTTTCGTTAGTCGTCTACATAAGTCTCCTCCCCGTTTCGTCATCCAAAACAGACAACAATAACGGCCAGATCCAGGAAGATATTAACAACAAGATTACACCGGAGAAAAATCCATTACTTCATCCATGGAAGGAAGTTCAGACGATTGAAAAGGTTGTAAAGAATGAAGCCTCAATGATTGCAAATGAGGGATTGAAATCCGTAGCAAATAAGCAAGTTCATCAATTAGAACAGGTAATATGGAATCGTTGGTTAGAGGGGATTAAGAAACAAACGACGACGACAATTGGACGTATGACGACGACGACGAGTACACGAAAATTACCTGCACGATTGAAGGCATTAACCGATACACATCAAATTGTAGGAGAACGATTAACCGATATTCAATCTGGGACAGAAACAGTCCCCGAATTGTTACATCGTTCCATGATGACGACGATCAACAACAACATGACCAGCAACAACAACGGAGGAGGTGGAAGAGGACTCCGTGGGGGAGGAGGTGGAGAAGGAGTGGGAAATGGGAATGCACCACCGATGGAATTAAAGGAAATCAAGGAATATTTAGAAAAGTGGCTTCATTCGTTACATGCGACATTAGGTCGTGTGAAGCATGCAAATTTTGAGGGGATATGGGAAGCCTATCATGATTTGACTGTCCAGACATTGTATGTATGGGATCGTGAATACTTATCACGGATGCCTATACGGAGAGAAGATGATAGTATCTTTTTGAGTTTAGCTTCCTATCGTGATGAGAATTGTGTGAATACCTTGAATTGGGCCTATGAAAAGTCGAAAGATCCATCCAAATTATTTGTGGGGTTAGTCCAACAAAATTGTCATACGAATTGTCGAAGTGGGATTATGGCAGATGGGAATATGGAAGATGTCCCGCCTGACGTTGATTGTTATCAATCCTTTTGTGATGGACCCAACAAGGCGTATTGCTCCCATATCCGTCTACTGGATATTGATGAACCTGAATCATTAGGTCCCTACGCGGCAAGATACTTTGCAAGTAAATTGTGGTCTGGTGAACAATGGTTTATGCAAACCGATGCTCATATGACCTTTGCACAAGATTGGGATGATAGGTAGGTCCCTACGGAATAGCGGTAGTCGAAAAGAAGAGGAAGATCGTACGGCGGTTTTTGGGCGGGGAACAAGGGAGCTACAAGAACATCTTACTACCCATGCCAGTTCTAGACGTCTATTTGTTCGTCGACTGGTTCTCACCCTTTTTCTCTTTAATTTTGCTCTTCGTTGTTGGGGGCGCGGCGGGTTGCGGTCGTCATGACACAGTTCGGTAAAGATGTTACAGGCTGCACCGTCGAAGAAACCTGTCATTTCACATTATCCTCCAGGTCATATGGCCGATCTGGAAGCTATGAAGGCTAGACCAGCTTCAAGGCTTTGTGGACCCATCTTTGCGACGACTGATTTGGAGTCTCAAATCATTCGGTTAGAGGGATCGAAGGTAAGTAGGATCGCATGAAGAAAAAATATGATGTTCATGGGTGGAATATCTCCCCAACAACAGCATCATCGCTCGTAAATGTGCGAAAGGGTGCTAACTCATACATTCGATTTCTTTCCTATAGGAATATGACAAGGTCTATTTACCGACGCCCCGATTCGCACCGTTTACAGCTGCAGGATTTTTCGTCGCACATAGTGACTTTCTTCGTGAGGTCCCCTTCGATCCCTTCTTGCCATGGATTTTCATGGGAGAAGAGATCATTATGAGTACCAGGTTATGGACTTCGGGCTATGATATCTTTTCTCCTACCCATTCCGTTGTGGGGCATATCTACGTCCGACGGCATAAACCAAAATTTTGGGAATCCGTTCACCGTGCCTTTACGTTTGGTGTCCACAATGACCTACAGGCTATGATTTTGGATCGCGTCAAATATCAGTTGGGATATCCAGAGGCGGCCAAGGATTTTCTCTTGTCCAAAACCCTGTTGACAGCTGTCGAACAGTATTCGATGGGTACAGCTCGCCCACTCTCCAGGTATCTTGAGTTAGTCGGCCTTAATATGACGACGAAAGAGGTCACATTGACTCATTGGTGTGAAAAGGGGACAGTACCCCCAGGATTTGAGGACTTGTCTCATTTTTACGAGACGTAGATTGAAGTTATACATAGTCTTGGTCTACTAGATGGTATGCCACCTGTTTGTGGCGCCAGGGCTGACGCGAGATTACACTGGCAGTGAAGAGAATCTCTTCTAGGATCCAAACGGTAGCTGTACAATATGTCGTGACTACTCGACAAACATGATTACATAGTCTGTCATCATCCTCCGTAGGGTATAGGTATGATACGTAGATATGATTCGATTTGGTGACGAAAGACGAAAGGGCACATGTGACTGTGCGCGTATGAAGATCCAAAAGCGTTGAACCGACCGTATAACGGATGTCGCCAAAGCTGTCCTCCCTTGTTAGAATTCTCAACAAGGATCCGGCGATCGACACAACTAGGACGCCTAACGGACGCTGGGCGGTTGAGACGGAACAGATAAGTACCGCCAAAAAGCATTCGGTATCCAACGCTCAGGTATGATACTCCGCCATTCCCAAGATCCATCATAGGGCAGTGGATTGTCCCGAGATGGGACAACTGCAGCTTGCGTGCAGCGATGCAGCGGATGGATTGCGGCCGAAACTGTACAGTACCGGACTCCCGTCACTCACAGGAACCTTGTTTCCAAGCAGGGTCAAGATTCCACTATATGAGACATCACGCGCCTTGTGAGGTGCACGTCGGGGACATGGCTAGAAAGGCAAGAGTAAACGAGACTTCTGAAGTATGTGGATACATAAATGTGCACATGGAGCGTTAATTGCAAAGAGCGTTCTTTCAAGGACCTCGACGCTTGATGCATCGCCCCTCGCCGAGATTTTAGAAGTTCACCACGTTAGTAGAACAGATCAGATTATTTGTTCCAAGCGACATGAAAAGTAGCACCATGCAATCGAGACGAAAGTCAAATCAGGTGAACGTACCCACCAGCAGAGACAGTGAGATCTATTCTGGTTCCCTAATGTCAGGAGCGATACATGTTCTTGGCGACGATTATGTCGTTCCAATCGATGAACCAAAAAGTGGGTGCGACAAGTGTGAAGATTTGTTCGACCAACAAAAAACCAGTGCCAGTAATCCAGCACCGACTCTCATCGACTCCTCCAGACGCACACATGATGATTGTGATAATGATGATGATGAATCGCTTTGTGATATCCTTGGAGGACCGTACAAAGCCGAACCATCAGTCGAAGAAGAGGTGAGACCAGAGAATGTCATCCACTTGACGTACAAGATCATACGCGAGGACAAACCGAAGCCCCGTGGTAAGCGCCATGATGTTTCTTGGCAAGCGTTGAAGCGGCGATCAACAAAGGAGCCCACTGAATCAAGGGCTACGCTAGGCCGTCCCCCACGTGCCCCAGTTCCTGCTTTTCTTCAAATGAACAAAAAGTCACTTGTTCGACAGGAAACAGGTGAGAAGAACAACGACGCAGTGGATGTCTTGACACCAAAGCTCCAAGAGGACGATCCTTCGGAGATGAAAGAACTTTGTGAACTCCTGGATGGAGCTTCGCATGTCCCCACTCGAAGTTCCCTCCGCAGGAACAGGCAAACTCAGGCAGTTGATGGCAGCGACAAGAAGCCCGATGACGATGAACATGAGTTAGAAATGGATGAGTGCGACGAAGGCTCAAAACACGATGACGATCCTAATACTTGGGAATCACTGATTAGTGTCGGAGCCTTTCTGTTCAGCACAACGTGTCCAGAGCCCGTCGATGCCGAAGACAAGAATTCGGACACTTCGAAGAGTGAAGAGTTGAGCGAGCCTTCGCCACCTGAAAGTAAACACAATGCAGAAGATCCGAAAGCAAGAGCCTACAAGATCCGAACACCACTGATCGGAGTTCCGGCTTTCTTACGGAACAGTGCAGGACGTCGCCAGCCAGAACCCGAAGAAGAGAAGTCGGGCTATGCTGTGAACGAACAGTTGAGCGACGACCATGACACTCAGCAAAGCGACGCTCCAAAAGCTCCGATCGCGAGAGCATTCAAGGTCCGAAAATCACTAAAAGCAGTCCCGGCGTTCCGTCGGAGTAGCGCAGCCACGGCTCGCGCGGGTGCTGAAGACAAGATTTCGGACACTCTTGTAAGCGAGAAGCTTAGTGAGGATTCAAGCACTGAGGCCAAAGATGATGCGGAAGTCCGGACGAAACCAAAAGAAGCCAAGATCCAGACGTCACTCGTCGCAGTTCCAGGTTTCCTTCGAAGAAGCACAGGCTCTTGGCGAGTCGATGCCGAAGGCAAGACCTCTGATGCTCCTTCTAGCGAAAAGTTGATTGAGGCTCCCTGCGCTGACGGCAAAGTTGATTCGGAGGTTCCGAAAAAGCCTAAAGAACCCAAGACACGGATTTCACGTGTAGCAGTTCCGGCTTTCCTCCGAAGAAGCACAGGCTCTCGTCGATCTGATATCGAAGACAAGAACTCAAACAGTCCTGCTGATGAAGAAGAGTCGGACATCGCTAAAATTATGGGTAAGAGGTTGAGTGAGGGTTCAGGCGTTGAACCCAAAGATGAAGTGGAAATTCCACCGAAAGCAAGAGAGCAAAGGACCCGGAAACCGCTTATCGCAGTTCCGGCTTTTCTTCGTAATAGCTCAGGCTCTAGTCGGGTAGATTCTGAAGACAAGAACTCAATCACTCATGTCAGCGAAACCTTGAGTGAAGATGAGGAGATTGAGGGCAAACATGATGCGGACGGTCCCAAAAGACAAAAAGAGTCCAAGGCCCGGAAACCAATCATGGGAGTTCCGGCTTTCCTCCGTGGTAGGTCAGGCCTTGGTCGAGCAGATGCAGGAGGCAAGGACCTAGACGCCGCTAGGGATAAATTGAGTGATGATTCAGACGGTCAGGGCAAAGGTGATGCGGAAGTTCTGTCAAAGCCAAAAGAAGCCAAGCTCCGGACGTCACTAATGACGGTCCCGGCTTTCCTCCGAAGCAGCACAGGCCCTGCCAGGGATGACCGAGATGACCAGAAAAATCCAACAGTTATCGGTAGGACACCGGTGAAGCTCCGTGCAGTTCCCCGTTCGGAGTTTAAGGATGGTTTGGTCGAACCTCCAAAACGAGGTGCACCATTGATTTGGATACGCCGTTCTGCCGGTCGTGGCAACAAGAAAAGTCTGAAACCAGATAAAGACAACCGTCAACGATCAGAACACGACCCGGATGCTCGTAGGTCTGCGCTGGAGGTAATGATTTCTCAAGAGACACAATCAGCTAATCGAGGTGTATATCGCCTCCAACGGTCAAGAGGAACAGGGCATAAAGTCGAGATAAAAAAATCATATTCTGAGGAAGAAGATAGAGACGAATCTCACGATAGTCTCTCGGATGATTCCTACGATTCCAACTCAGACTCGCTATCCCAATCGGTACGTTAACAAAATGTCGCGTTTCTCAGCTTCGATTCAACAAATTCTCAATACATCAACCTGATTTTGCACTCCAAAGAACGAAGGAAGCTATACGTTAGAAGGATTATTTGATGGTGATAGCCTCATCGAAGACTTCTTTCAAGTTCTTGACGGTTACGTGAATCTAGACTTCTTCGTCGCCGGGGATGAAGAACTACCTTCTAGTCCTTCCAAGGTTGAGGATGCGACGAAAGAGAGCAAGTCATCCGGAAAACGCTGGAGTTTTCTCACTAAACGTTGAAGAAACGTGCTACTGTCGCATTCCTTCGGTCCAATAGGACACAACATCCGGCTCCCTATACGCGGCCGACGATAATATTTGTAGGCCTATGGCTACGAAGTGAGCGAAGTAGAATCGCTCACGTACCACGGCCGTTTCTCATACAGGGTGATTTGCTTCTGTGAATTACCTTTTCTCTTGCGCTACTGCAGTGTCCAGTGTCTTGTTAGTAGAGTCTAATCGCTACTACTATTATTTTAGTTCATAGCATCACATGTTGTACTGCGTAACTTACATACTACCAGTATCCCGGATTCGCCGTCGTGTAGTCGAAATGGTCGTTTGGAATCCTTTTTCGATTTAGGATATTAGCCCAACAGCCCAACTCACGGGACTCCTATGCCTCTCGTTCCGATGGCATCGTTGTCGCTGTCTCGCGCGCCTTCCAAGACACGATTCAGTAGTGGATTTATTACTCTCACGTCCGACCGTCGAAGCCTCACAGCTGGTTGAGACATTATTCCCTGCTTCCGAGAGGAGTTCTTCGCCTTGCCCGACTTTTGAGCGGTGTTCGGGCGGTCCTGCTGGAAGGAAGGGAAGGTCCGTCGCTGTAGTGTATATAGAAAGCCTTGCGACTTGCGAAGCAGATACTTTCGCAAGTCATCCCACCTCAATCGTTTATACCTTATCGGCTTCGGGGAATCGTAGTTTCATATCGACGTTTGGACGTTTGAAAAAATTGAGGAATACGAATTTCTACCGGTTGAAGATACGACCTGCTTGTAGAAGTCCCCCCCCCCCCACCCCCCCCCACCCCTCCCTTGTTTGACTGTGAATTGTATGGGTCGTCCGGCGAATGATCAACCCGATATCAGGATGTTGGAGTTAGCAACTCCTGAAATGACGACTCCAACGCTGGTTCTCGATAGTTCTTCGTCGTCGAATGATATTGGACTGAAATCGAATGGGCCTCTTACGACGACTGTCCAGACTCATGACGAGTATAGTAGTACCCGTACTTCCCGAGAAAGTGTCCTCCGACGTCTCTCGGATGCCTTGATGCGCCATTCCCTAGCCGAGGTAAGAATGAAGATAGACCCGTCCGCCCGGTTTCATCGTCGGCGTAGTAGCAGCTCTGGATGTGATACGCACCTTTTTCCGCGACTCCGTTCCGAGCCGTTTTTTCTTCGTCTTGCGTTCGCAGTCCCCTCACACCCTGTGCTGTCTTTTCGCCATGTTCTCTAGATTGATCTATCGCAACGGGGACTACAGAGCTCAGACGCTCGATTGGTGAAAATGGCCTTGTCTCAGAACTCGAATTTGACTGTCCTGAAGTTAGGCTACAACAATCTGGGAGATATTGGCATTGCTACCCTTGCTTCAGGGATCGCCTTGCATAAGTCTTTGGGATTGTTAGACTTGGGATTTAATAATTTTGGTGACGAGGGGACCAAGGCCCTTGCAGCTGCGATGCATCAGTCCTTTGAATCAGTCAATGTTGGTACCTTGCATACTCTCTACTTGGCTGGGAACTTGATCGGTGAGGACGGCGCGGTTGCGATGGCGGACTTTATCCGTCAAGGGAGTCATCTTCGGAAACTCTACATGACCGGAAATCGAATAGGAGCTAACGGGGTGAGAGCAATAACGGAAGCGATTGTTGAGGACGAAACGCGGAGGATAGGCGGTGGTTCTGCGAGGAACGGAACGACTTCTCCTGATCGTTCCAAAGACAAGATTGGTGGGCCAACGTTGGTGTCATCGAAGCTGAAGTTCGAGGGTATGCAAGAGCTATTTCTTGGTGGTACTGGGATAGGAACATCTGGTTGTCAAAGCGTCGCGAGATTATTAGAGAACTCCTCCTTCCTGAAAGTCGTATCCCTCCCGAATTGTGAGATTGGAGATGATGAGATCGGTGTCCTTTCTGGAAGCTTCCGCACGAACAAGGCGAGATTACCGATGGAATCAATACAGCTGTCGTTCAACCGCATCAGTCACAGGGGCCTTGAAGCTTTATCAAACGCATTATGGGGCTCGACGACACTGAAAGAACTCAAGCTAGACAACAATGAGATTGGTGATCGAGGTGCGCATCAAATCGCTGCAATCCTGCCGGCTCTAAAGGGGCTTGTAACGCTGGACGTCGGATTCAATGCGATCAAGACGGCAGGTTTGAATGTGCTAATGAAGGCTGTGGTTGACACAGATCAGATAGAGTCCCTCTCTCTTTCGGGTAACGATATCGACGTTCCGGCAGCAAAGGCCGTGGCATACACGTTGGCGTACAATCAAAGACTGAAATCTATTTTCCTTGTTCACTGCTCCATCAACAATGAAGGAATGAGACACATAACAGCTGGGGCTGTTTCAAATGCGCATACATCACTCCGAAATTTGACAGGTTTTGAAGTTGGTCGTAAGTTTCCGAAAAGGCAGTGACATGGAATTGATGTGTGGAATGCTTGCTTTGTCCTAATCGAAGTTTTTTGCTTTTGGCAGCTGTTGTTGCGACACTGGGGTTTCCTGAGGCTCTGAAACATTGGAATAACGAACAGGTCATGAATTTTATTCATCTCATGTACGAAAAACGTGAGACCACGGAAGAGGAGAATCAGTTGGATGCACAAAGGGAGCTTGACCCGTTAAGCTTCTTGCCAACAAATGATGAGGATACGTCGATTGCCACGCGACCGTGTCCCTTGGAAGCTTCGCTCGTGGTAGAAATCGCGACCAAGACGTATGCTAGTCTGATTGCGAATGGCGTTGATGTATTCTCACGACGACGGGGCATCGTCGAACCATCATTCGGATCACCTCTAGCGAGTGATACCATTATGATTGAAACCCGCGCATCAGCATTGACGATCAATGACAACTCAAATGGGAATAACAATGACGATCCGCAGAATCCTGGGTTACTGGTTAACCCAGCTCGATCGTTCGTCGCTCCTCCAGAATCAAGGGTCAATGACAAGAAACCCGATATGCCCGATCCAGCAAGGAAGCAACGTATTATTGAGTGGCTTTGTACAAATATTGAACATTTGAATGAGCTGGCTCAGCTTCCCTTTAGCTCTCGAGAAATGTGGCGGTTGCACCAACACTATTTCACGCCGGTTGTGAATGAGAGCGGTGGAGGGATCATTATGCATGCTGGGAGTGGTGCAGTGTCGAGTGTACCGGAGGGGATACGGGAATATCAGGGATCCGCTCTCCTTCCCTCGACGGAATCCTGCGGGGAAGCCATTCCAGTGAGTGACCCAGCCTTCCATCAGGGACCACCGACAGCTCCTGCCTCTCTTCCCATGTTGAAGAGAAAAGTCTCGTACAGATTTCTCGGCGATGCCGCCATGACGCCACGAGTCGAACCGAAATTAGATCATCGGATTCAAAATGGTTCAGTGGCGAAACTGATTGAGGATGGTCATACAGGTCATTCCTTACCACCCAAAACAAAGCGAGCCCGAAGGAACCGGACACGTATCTCATTTGTTCCAAGGATTAAGACAAAACTCGACTCATACATGGATGTCTGCCACGAAAAGGCACTGATCACGATGCGTCAGTTATATTTTGTGGAACAAGCTATTTTGAAGGGTCAGGTCAACAGTCTGGAAGAGACTTCTCATCCTCTTATCCATCTCTCGGGTGTACTGGCTTCGGAAGCTGAAATGATCATCGTCGACATGATCTAGGCTGTTATTGAATGATATCGAGGTAGTTTCACTAGATTAGAATCATTCTTTAGGGGGGAAACCCTATCATAAACCATTTAATCTTAGCGAAATTAGGAATACAACTCTTTTCCCCTTTTTTAGGGATTCGAATCATCGACTCGGGGGGGGACGTAGACGATCATCCCATTCATCTCCTTCGTAAGTGTTACCATGGAGGCTAAACGACTTTCGGGGAAAATTTCATCAAAGTCCCAATAATCTTCAAGCATGCGTTCTTCTGCATGAGTCATGGGAGTTGCCGTGTTGACACCTGGTCCATTCAACACGACATGATCATATCCCGATGTCGGTCCATCACCAAAAAGAGGTTCCGTCCATCGTTCACTTCGGACATCTTCTGCGACACCACACATAGTCACCGGTCCAAGTTCGACTTGATTAGTCTCACAAGCTTCATAAAGGGTCGTACCTTGAAAATGGTACAGAAAGAAAAAAATCCGACTTGGTTAGCAAACCATTCAACAAAAACGAGAGTTCCGCCCCGCAAATCCAAAACATACAAAAATTCCATAACATTTGTAAAATTGAGACTTACCCACCATAGCCGGAATCTTTCTTCGGGCACCACTGGGATCGACGATGGTCAGGTTAATCAATTTATCAAAGACAGTGGGTAGGACACCAGGTGGTGGAGGAGCGGCTGTTCCTAATGCTCGTACTCCTTTGAAGCTACCCTTGGAAGCGACGACGAATTGACGTCCTACCGGTAGTTTCGTTGAGAGAAGTCGAAGAGCCATCGTCTTTTGTTGTTGTGATCACACCCGGGGGTGAATGAGTGAGGGAGTGAAGACTTTGGTCCTCCCCCTCGTCCCAACAACGAACGGATCGAATGCACGAAGGGGGAGCCGAAGTCTCCTCTCATCATCAACAGCCAGTACGTGTTGGTCCATCGCTCTCGCTGTTACCTTTCGTATGTCACGACTTCAATCACGATTTGCTATGGCTTTTGCGGGCATACATACACATACATAAAGGCTCAGACATACCATAGGTATGTATATATTGAGTCATTCAAGGTCCGACGAGCTCGTATTAGTCAATCGGTATCATCGTCACCGGTGAAGAAACAAGTGAGATGATCCTTTCTCGATTCTAGCTAGCGTTCTTTGGCATCGGTGTACCCGTATGCTTCCATTTACTGCCCATTTCAATTCAACCTATCTAGCGAAACAGTTATCGTACGCTACTGGATGCCCCCAACGGAAGATGAGACGTATTGGTGTTTTTTGGGGGCTCTTGGTATCTTGTGGTTTTTTCGTTTGTTGCGCTGAAGCTTTCTGTGTGGGAACATCTGTTGGAGTACTACCATTCGGCGGTACTAGGAGTAGGGACTTTGGAATATTCGCTTCATCTAGTGTTAGTAGTACTTCCAGTACTGCCGAGAGGAAGCGAAAGAAGGTTGTCATTATTGGAGGAGGATGGGCTGGATTTACCGCTGCCGATACACTCCTGTCAGGAACGAACGAATTCGATGAAGAAGATTCTGTTGAGATTGAGTTATTGGATGCCTCTCCTCGTGGACCTGGTGGATTAGCAGGTGGTTGGAGGACTCCCAAATTGACTCGACCGGTAGAGGCAGGATTACATGGATTTTGGAGAGAATATAGGAATACATTTGCTATCATTGAACGTATCGGCCTTTCCCTTGACGATGTCTTGACGGAATATACACCATCGATTTTAGTGTCCAAGTCAGGACGAGTCGCTGTCGCTCCTGTATTGGGACAGGATACGGCCGTTGCCTCAACGAAGACCACCAATGCGAAACTCCCCAGCGTCGCGGATATGACGAATTTAGACTCCTTTTTGAAAATGATTTCAACCCTACTTCCACCGCCTTTGGATGTAGCACTCTTATCGGATTTTGATCCCGCGAATCCATTAACCTTGGCAGATCGAGCAAGTGCATTGGGATTACTAGGGATATGGGCAGACTTTGAACAAGAGGAAGCGGATTCGTGGAACAAGTATGACAAAATTTCGGCTGATCATTTATTCCGTTATGCAGCCGGCGTGTCTCCACGACTATACGACGAGTTAGTCTCCCCACTCCTACATGTACTTCCCATGACTCCCGGGTACGACTGTTCGGCTGCTGCCGCATTGTCCTGCTTTCATGTATTTGCATTGCAGTCGAAGGGTGCCTTTGATGTTCGATGGTGTCGAGGATCGATCTCGGAAAAAATTTTCAATCCATGGGTCACAAAACTAAAGTCGTCTGGATTGGTGAACATTCGGGGAGCTTCCAAGGTCACATCGATTGAGGAGAAGGAAGATGGTGGATACACTGTATCTGTGAACAACGACATAACTCTCGAATGTGATGCTGTTATTTTGGCCGTTGGTGGGACCGCAATCAAACGGCTACAGCCCAATTCGCCACCTTTGACTGAGTTACCCGATACCATTGCCTGGAACAAGTTTCGGGGTGTGACCTGCGTCGCCGTACGACTCTTCCTTCAGCCAGCGGTGGAGACTAGTACTGGAAAGCCTGCGATGATATCATCGATTGCACATGCCATGAAAGATTCTCCAGTCGTTGTCTGTGGGCCTGCGATCGGTGGTATTCGTGAGCTGACAGAAGCCGGCTTTTGTATATACGATCTACAGCGTCTCCAAGATGAGTTTCGACTGAGCGATGGAACAGAATCGATTGCCCTGGAAGTTGACTTCTTCCGAGCCGATGATCTAGCATCCATCGAAGATGACGCCGAAATCGCCAATATTGCCTTGAAGGCCGTAGTCGCTGCACTCGATATCAAAGAACCGATCCAAGCCAAGTCTACTCTACTAGATTTCTCGGTTATACGGGCTAGGAATGCTGTCTCCCATTTCTGCGTGGACTCAGCTTCCTGGTCACCAGAGGTTCGCTTAGGCAAGGGTCTCTACATATGTGGCGACTGGATTGATCGAAAGGGACATGCATCATGGAGTACAGAGAAGTCTGTCGTCACTGCGCGTCAAGCAGTTGCAGCCCTGGCATCGGACTTTCGTTTATCATGTGACACGGAAGTTATTCCTGCTGCACCTGATACTCCACAACTTTCTGCTCTTCGCCAGGTAGCTCGATCCTTGAGATCCCTACCACCATTCATGGGAATACCACGAGCGCCGTGGGTTTCTCTAAAGGAGATTGTCTCGTCTAGACGATTTAGATAGCCAGCGAAAGCGAAATAATGGCATAGATTGTACGTTTCCCTGTTATCGCCCCTGCGGACTTCTTATGGCCAATGTTTGGAAGCTATACAACACTTTTTTGCTTGGGAGTTTTCCCATTTGCAAGCTACCAGCTGCCGAAAGTAGATTTTGCAGTTAGTCGGGTAGCGTTTTTCTTCGATAGCTTCGTGGTGTCTATCTGTTCGTCGTACGGTAATGTGATGAAATTCCGTTGATCCCCAAACGGGAGATTCCTGGTGACGCGAGGATTCTCGACTGTCATCGACGCTCGAGGGCGCAAGATTGAATTTGATGGCCGATTTTCGTTACCCTCTCGGATTGGCTCGTTTCGGAAAAAAGAGAACACCCGTAATAAATACAAGTTTCGTGCGTCATCAGTCGTCACGTTTCTCCAATGGCAGCCATCCCGCACATGCACATCACCGCCAGCAGCGATTGTTCAAAAAGGGAGTCATGTAATGAAGAACTTCTGTGGCTTCACAGTAAGTGCTAACATCCCTCGTAACGCCAACGGGAAAGAAACAGAGATAGCAAATAATCAGATATTTTGGCTAAAGCGATGATATCGATAATGGATTCGTCGTCGGAGAGGAATTTAGTGAATCCCGTTGCATTTATCGAAATTGGGGAGCCTCCGTTGAGGACAACAGGCGCTGATTTGTACAGCGAGGACGAGGAAAGGTCCCCCATGATGGGAAGCGACAAGCCTAGTGAGCTCGATAAAGAATACGGTGCTAAACGAAAGGCCTTCGGCGTAGGTGGGATGGCAAGAACGAAGACTTCTCTGTCGCTTTGCGGGTCGTTGTCGTCTTCGACAGATTCTGGATGTTCATTTCAAGAAACTTTGTCAAGAGGCGATCGGGAAGGCTGTACTACCTTTGGGACGGATCTTCGCAGAATTACAGGTGGAAATCCCGATGCACCCATCTTCGATTCGCTCACCAGGAGGTCCATGGAGACTCATCTTCGCAAGGCTCGTCTCTTGAGGGAGAAGTCACAAAATCGTAGCGTCGAGGGGCTTCATTCAGCGATTGCTAGCAGTATTGGGGTTCCGTATACGCGCCTTCGCCAGGAGAGCCCTTTTCTCTATGATGTACATACCCATCCATTGCACGATATTCTTGCAGATACTTTGAGGGTCGACGATCTAGCCAAGCTTCATGAAGCGGGAGATATAAAGGATGTCATGTCGCCGCTGTTGTCGAGAGAACAGAGAAGGCCATTTCAGGAGGCTTATGACAGCTTTGTTATCTCGTTCTGTATACCATTATTGCATTCAATGGCAATGTCACAGAACCTCTTTCATGGTTCGGTCTCTCGGATTTCATACCGGTACCAGGCCTTTCCGAGCTTTCGCATAGTGAGACCTGGTGATGCCTCCAAAGGTCCAGAGTGCGGAACATCGAGTGGACTCAGTATTGGATGTCTTCATTTTCATGTTCCCCTAACCGCAGCGACGGGTACCAACGCGTTATACACAGAATCGCACCCTGGAAAAGAAAACTGGCATCCTCTCACCACAAAGTCAGTCGGCCTTGGATTTTTGTTTGATGGAGCTAGATGCCTCCACTTCAACATGGAGAATACTACGCAAGTGACCTCCATCGCTCTTGACTTTGTGATTGCTATTTACAACGAACGGATGGGAATCGACGATCACGTCGATGGAGAAACGCTCTGCAATAAGTTTATTCTTCAGGATCAATTCTCGAACATTGGATTCTACGATGAAGTCATCATTGAAAGCCCTTCATTTCGGCTCGTCGCGAAAAAGCGCGGCAATGGCCTTTTGGATCCGGTGGCTTCTGTCAGTTTTCCATGTGCTTGCGAGACCTAGCCCCATCTTCACCCCCGCTTCAAATCACGCATCAAATGCAACCGTTACTACGCTATATGGCTGCTAAATGTTTCAGCTACCAATCCCGCTACATGGAAAATCATCATCATCGAGAGCCTTTTATTTCAGCTGCCCCCAGAAAGCACGGCGATCGCATTTTGGATCCGGCATCTTGTATAATTTTTCCCCATGCTTATGAGACCTACCCTTGTGTCCGATCATCAATCTAGAGCAACCGTCAATACCTTATGTGGTTGCTAATGCATAAGCTATCTGCTCCCGCTACGCAGCAAAAGTTAAGGATCATAAGCGACCGCAATAGTAGTCTCAATGTTTTGTAGACGACTTTACGTAGTTGATAATGTATTGATTATCTGCTTGAGCTACACAGAAAAACATCATCGCAATAGTAGTCTCAATGTTTTATGAGCCCAGCCGTACGACTCTTTGTGTCGTTCGAAAATACGGATCATCTCATCACAGTAGCGGTTGAACATTTCGTCGACCTGATCGTCTATTGTAGCCCGGTCGGCTGATGAGAAGTCCAAAGGTCGACCGGGGTGAATAGCGTCCCCCATCACATACATGAGCTTTTGGCGGAAAGGGACGGGTAACATTCCTTGTCCATAAAATATGACCAGGCTTGTTCGAAGAAGTAAGGAGAGTTTTTCGACGATCGCTGGTAACTGGAGCCGCCTCAATAGTTTCGTACTCCCAAAACAATAGACCGGTATTATCGGTACACCATGCTGCAAAGCTAATCGAAATATTCCTTTTCTTACGATCGCGTATTCTTCGTCTGGACTTGCACCTTGTTTCGGATAGCCCTCAAACATTTCAGCAATGCCACCAGGTGCTAACCCTATCCTATAGCCTTCGGACAGAGCTTTACTCACGGAAGGCCTTGACGCGTCACTACGAGGAAGAAGAACGAGGATTAGCCCTGAACTCTACAGTTGCTTCTGCATCCAATCGAAGCGCAGCGGGAAGAACTCACACGGCATGCACCCAAACTAGGACGTCTCGCACCCACGGTATCATCTGCGTAGCAGAAGCTACAACAGCCCGAAATCTACCAAAGGCTTGCGCTGACGCATCACTGAGAGCCGCGAAAGCAAGTCCAAAGGGAAAAATTCCATGGGGACTTACTGCCACAATAGCTTGCTTCTCAATGAATTCCCTAACAGATTCCAGTCCATTGTCAGCCACGATTTCGAACGCAAAAAACCTCAGCCAAGATTTCCATATACTCCACCGGTGTACATCGATCCATTCTCCCACTTTTCGATTTCGGTGTGGGCCCACGGCGAAGAGTGTACTTCCCGTCAAGATAAAGGCAAGGTAGACTAATCTTCGTTTTCTTTCACTTTTCGGTATCGTTCGATACTTCTTCCATGCCCAGGCATAGAGCGCTGGAACCCAAAAGACTCCACCAACGAAGAAAAGCGACGTCAGATACACCACAAGACGATCGTAGGTTGTTAAGTCCCCCTCATTGAATTTGACAATAACTTCACTCCGTTTCGGATGAAGAGGATACACCGAACTCGACAATTGGCTCCGTGAGCTTTTTTCTCCCATAGCTACGTATCAACTTGTGGTCTACTCAGAATCTCTCATCGATGGATGGTAAACTACGAAATGAATCTATCACTCGCAGTCAATGTCACAATGGGTGAACGTTGACGTTGTTTCACGTCGCCGTAGTTGGACCCAATCGACCACCCCAATCACGTCACGAAGCGGGACTAAACGTGAATCGCAACGGATCGACGAGTCCGAATGCCAAAAAAATTCGAAGTCTCACTCTATGGCACGATCAGCTTGACCCTTCGTGCGCGAGACGTGGATAATAGGATACCATTAGTATCCTCCCTTAATCTCGCTCAGCCGTCAAATATAATTTCAGCTATTGAGTCAACACGAATATGTGGTCACCCCTCAAGATCGTACAATATCCGGGTAGTACACGTCACCTTGAAGCCGAATCCATAGTTTTTTTTGCATTTTTATCATGCACCATGTGCAGAATTGTAATCACTCTAACACAGGGCAACACGAACAGCCTCGAGTGCAGACAAGTTGACGTGATTAGGAGGAAAGCAACGTCTGTATTGCTGGAGGAGGTGGTTGTTTGATTGGGGGTGGCCGGCAGATCGGATATTTGTAGGTTGTGGTGTGCAGTTAGTGTCCAGTGTTCAGGGGTAGTACTTGGTGCGAAATCGGGGGAGGAAACTTTGGGTGTTTGTCATGTCGGTAGCTGTTAATGATCCTTCGACAACTCAGCTGGAGTCAAAGCCCCCGCTTCGAAGGGCGACGTACGTGCACGTATCGGACTTGACAAATGCGTACAACATCGACCATGCAGTTCTGGACCAGGAGTTATCGCGAGTGAAAGCCGAACGAGCGCACCGAACGGGTCAGGAAGCGGCTACAGCGGCTGCACTGGCTGCGAGCGTAGATTCGGCTATTGAAGCGCCTGATCTTGATCCCGAAGTCAGCCCTCAAAAACGCCTTCAACCCCCGAAAGGTGGTTACAATCTTTGTGTGTACGTCACTGGCCTTGGCACTTCACGTTTTTCCGTTGATACCACAAGTCCCTCATTGCTTCTTGTTTTCATGCATGGTAGTCTCGTAGGCAAGGTTACAGTCGTTGTAGACAAGAAGCGTGTAGATCAATCTAGAGTACGTCTTGCTGAAGTGGAGGTTGGAGACGAAACTGGAATCGTCTCCTTGAGAGCTAGGGACGATCAGATTGATATTCTGCAGGAAGTGTCGGGTAGAGATGGTGCAATCGTTCTAAGGAACTGTACGCTTGAACTGTACCAGGGGAAACACATCCGACTTGCGGTAACGAAGTGGGGGAAACTCAGCCTATACCCCGATAACGTCGCCAGTACTCCTCTTCCTCCATCCAAAATGAACCTCGAGCGGGATTACTCTGCCATCGACTTGAGCGTTGTGGCCAGCGAAATGGCGGAGCAGACGCCAGATGCGGTACCCTATGGTGGTCGACAAGCAAAGCAGCAGGACGTTGGAGATACTGGCAGTACCATGAACCAGAAGCCAACCAATCAAATTCCAAAGCCGGCCCAGTCATCAACGAGAAGGGGGGGGAGAGAAAAAAGACACGCAAAGTCCAAACAAGGAAAGGCGCAGCTTGGAACGCCCCAACCGTACTATGGACTCTATCCTTACGAACATGCCACCGCACAGCCAAGATTCGAAGGGCAGATGCGGGGGTATCCCAATGTGCATCCATACCAACGATACGATCAGCCAATGGACCCACTCCAGCAGTACCACTATCCGCAGCATCAAGAGCAACACATCATGGGACCAGTATCGGCTCAGCAGGTAATGATGCCACGCCAGTACGATCTTCAGCACCTACAGCATATGTATCAAGGTCATCAAGAATCCTCCGCTAGTACTGGCATGGCTCATAGTCCACCACCAGTCTCTCAAGGAGGTCTCCCCCCCGCTGTTCCTGCGGCTAGTTTTGACATGAATGAATACAATGCACCTTCCTTTCCTTCCGCCTCCAGTCCAATATTGATTCCTAAACCACTACCCCCGACTCTGGATCATTCCAGGAGAACTCCAATGGGGTTGCGGGCCCGAGGAGAAGGCGATTCCCTCGGTTCCCTATCCAGTGCTCACGAAACGCATACCCCACAATACGTGAGTGTATCGCCTGACGATTCTTCTCAGCTTTCTGCTCGAATGAACCCAGAAGCTGTAACATTTGCGCCTGCCTACTTGGGGGCTGCCCAAGGTAAGTGAACAGTTCGCGTTGACCTCTATCCGGTCTTATTTTAGAATTGCTCCCCTGAAATTGTTCACCGACAACTTTTTCTTCTATCCTATCCCGTTTTTCATTTTACGTAGCTGCACCATCCAGCCAAATGTATTTTCCATATAATCCATCGAATAGTCTAAGTGCATTCCCACTTCCGAGAGACAATCAACAGACGATGTATTCTGCCGGTACAATGTCTGCCGGTACTATGATGTATAGTAGTCCAACTCAGACACAACAACCCGGTGGCAGCAAAAGTCGTGAATCCCTCGATGATGCCCGAAAACGACGATCCACTAGCAGGGGGAGGGGTTCACTGGGCAAGTGACCCTCTTTGATTTCCTGCTTTCTCTCTCTCTCATTACCTTATTACTCCTTGATTTTTGGAGTTGACTTCCCGCCTTCTCTTGGCCTTCTCCCTTCCCACCTTCCCTTCCCCTTTTCCCCCATCTTTCTATTGACACTATCCCGGTCTATCGGGTCTATTGTTGGGGGAGAAGGAGGAGGGTTTTGGTTGAAACGTGAGAGAGCTACAGGGACAAATCTTGTATACTACCGGCACAAAAAAAAGAAGACATTTTGCCGTAGCAAGAAAACTACACTACAACGCTATTACTGAGATACAATATTTCTATCACGATTCAAGAATCGAAGCGACGAGAAGGTTATATAAAACTTTTGACAACAAACTTTGAGCCATTTTAGGGCTAAGTCTTCTCGGATTTAAAAAAATAAATCTCACAAAAATTTCAGAAGCAAAACATACTACCGTAGTAGTAGTCCTACTAGCTTCGGGGAACATGTGAACGAACAACAGAGAGAGAGGTAGAGAAAAAGACCACCTTCGTGTCTCATCATCGCTTTCTTTCCTCAAGTGACGTCGGTTTACAACATAGTTGAAATGGGAATAGATTGAAACACGATTGAGGTTTCGGTGCATATCGGAGTTTCAGATCTAATTCATCATTTCGTTGAAGGAGTGTCGTCAATGTTGCAGATTCTGGATTTAGAATCTCTTTCGATTGCTTATCATTCCTATTATTTTTCTTCGTCGTCGTCGATACTCTTGCTTCCAGTACCATGTCAATGACTTCATTAATCATATCGTCAATCCCGGTCCCATCGAGGGCAGAGACCTCCATATGCTTCAAACCATTCCTCATACACCAAAGGATGACCATATCCTTATCGGGGTGGGACCCATCTTCCGTAGAAAGTAATGATTCTAGGTAGGACCCGATTTGAACATCATTGTTCAAGACAGCTTGAAGATAATTCGTCTTCTCACCTGTCCCCATGTACGTACTGAGTTCGAAACGGTGACGGTCATTCGTCCCCCTCTTTTTGTTGCTGTTGTTACCAGGCACACCAGAAGCAGCAGACATTGAATTCTCCGAAGAATGGGTAGCACATGCAGTATATTCGTAATGTAAATCCTTCCCCCGAAAGGCTTTGTTCGTCATACCTAGGACATCACGTTGAGCGACGACCGCCTGTCGTCGGGAGGGGTGAGTATCTCGTTGATGCATGATATCAATCTTATTCCCTACAATAACGACCGGAAAGGGTCGAGTCCTTTCTCCACTCAATTCTAATCGACGTATTCTCGTCATCAAATCCTTGAACCATTTCAAAACATGTGTAAACGACGTCGAGGAGGTAATATCATATACCAGAATAGCCGCATCTGCACTTTTGAAGAAACTATCTGAAAATGCGGCAGTATACAGTGGCTTTGTCTGATTGGCAGCAAATCGTTCTCGACCTGGAGTATCCCAAACCTGAACCGAAAGTGAAGCCCGTACATGTTGTAGATGTCGTTGCTCTTCTTGGTGAGAACCATTACTGTGACCAGATTGAGAACTTTTCTTTCCCTGTGTGGTAGTTGAAGACGGTGAAGTCTTTACGGATGGAGGAATCTTCTTAGTATAGAAATCACTCCCCACAGTTGGTCTTCGTGCTGGATCGAAACACCCATGAAAGTACTGTCGTAGGATAGACGTCTTCCCAGCATTGGCACCGCCTAGAACAATAAATTTCAATTTCTCCACTGATCGTGAAGTGGTAGAAGAAGTGGAAGAAGAAGTGGAAGAAGAAGGGGCGGCAGAGTGAACCTCCCATTTTGCCGAAGCCATCCTCGCCCCCCTCCCCACCCCGGCCCGTTGTGACGTTTCTCTTGATGTTCAAGGTTGGATTTTCAGTAGAATAAAGGAAAGTGTATCCATATCGTTTCCTTAGTTGATTCTGACTTCGAATCAATCATTGTTGGTGTGGCTTTGATGTGGCAGCCA
>Ga0194115_10002710_pt1 | contig 20771 bp, 22 predicted proteins | sample TA2MahsurfametaG_3_FD_148656 | JGI IMG/M metagenome (GOLD analysis project Ga0194115, IMG submission 148656) | Freshwater microbial communities from Lake Tanganyika, Tanzania - TA2015002 Mahale S4 surface | ecosystem: Environmental > Aquatic > Freshwater > Lake | place: Tanzania: Lake... | reverse complement strand
CAGTAGAGTTCTTCACCTCGTTTACCCTTTGCCTTAATCACACCGTCGATGAAGCCCTTGAAAGCGTGCGGGTGGTTGTCAACTGCTTCATAGAGCTGGTGCTCTGCGTCGACGACTTTCCACTCCGGAAATGTGTCGTCTAGAAATTTAGGAACTTCTGCAAGAATTAAGGACGCGTCTGATTTTGCTTTTGCTAGAGTCTCTGGTGTGAAGTCAGGGTTTCCTTCGTGCTTTGCCCATGCTTTATCCATGTGCTCAAAAGCGATCTCGGGTTTCATCTCGCGAGTCAGGAGATATTGTTCGCACGAAGCATGGACTGCGGTGCCAAAATCAAGAACCGGTGAAGGCTTGGACAGGTCGATCTTCTTGACGTGAGTCAAGTTGTGACGATATGAACACTCTTTCCAAAGCTTTACTTCTGAGAAAGAAACATGAGGTTTGCCTGTCGGTAGTATCTCAAATGAGGGTGTTGCTTCTTGCATTGAAACATAGTAACACCCCCCAAGTCGTTAGTTCAAAAGTTGGGTTTTTCTGATTATTGAAGCACTTCTTTTGCGGCCTTGGTTATGTCTATGCCAAAAGATTTGAAAACTTCTTTTGTGACAAGAAAGATTTTTACGTTTGGGTTTGATACAAATACATGATCAAATTTTTCTTTTTGAATATCTTCAAAAAAAGCACCTTTAACATCTATATAGACATCCCACATTGGAACATAGAAATCTGGGTGGTAACTTCTCTGCGTTCCCGCGGAGTCCGTATAGGTCATCCTTCCTCTGTGAGCGTGGTATTCGAGTTGTAGGTTGTCCATGTGACGGGCGAGAGCTACCTCCCACGTCCCCTGGAGTTTGACTGTCTCTCCATTAGGTTTGACGTGGTCATACCACTTGCATCGACCAACTTGAACATGATTGAACTTTCCTTCAGCCCAAGCTTTTCTGATATAGGCAGAAACACTTTCTCTGAAGTCTGCATCTTCAGAGAATTTTTTAGACCGTGTTTCTCCTGCTCTTTTTGCGACGTCGGGATTCTTCATCCCGTTCTTGTCACCCTTGTTGATCTCTCTTTTGAGAGATGTCGAGCTGATTTTTTGAGCCCATTCAGGATGTGTCTCCTTCGTCCGATATGACTTTCCGTACGATGGATTTCCGCTTCCTGAGTATGATTTGTTGACGCAGTCTCTCGTACAGTACTTCTGTCTTCGTAACTTATAGACGACTTCGAACTTTCTGTTGCAACCTTTACACGTCAATAGGACTTTTGCCATGACCATACGTATGGGACATGATGGTCACTGTTTACCATTTTTGCTTGAAACTGCTCGACCTATTAGCTTCTCCCAGTCCCGCTCTGGTCGGACCTCGAGGTTCTTTTTCCATGCACCGTCTAGAACTGAAGTGTCAACACCGAGTTTTTCTGCGATCGATATCATTGCGTTAATATCCTTAATGAAGCAACTTCCGCCATAGCCTCTGTGTCCATCAGGTCCTGGTACAGCCCAATGGCTGTCTCCTAAGCGTTTATCATACTTTGAATATTCGACCACTTTATCATAATCAACATTTAATCCGGATTTATCTAGAGCTTCACAGATCTGCGCCATCTCATTAGCAAAAGCAACTTTAACTGACAAGAAGTTGTTCGTTAAATACTTAATCATCTCAGCAGTTGTTGAGGAAGTCTTGATGATCGGGACTTTTGGGAAAGCAGACTGAAAAACTTGCTTTACGGTGTTGATCCAGGGGCGCGGGCCGCCGAGAATGATTCGATTCTGGTTTCGCATGTCGTCAAGTGCGTTCGCTTCTGTCAAAAATTCTGGATTAAATACAATTCTCAGTTCAGCGTCTAAGAACTTCTTGTTCCAAGTTTCAACAGATCCGGGCGGTACAGTTGATTTTACAACAGCAATTCTTTCACCCGGTACTGATGCTAGTTCTGCTAGCACGCTCTCTACGATTGATAGGTCAGCCGATCCATCTTCAAACATGGGCGTAGGAAGGCATACAAAATAAACTTTAGAAAAACCCGGTGTTCCATCTTCCTCATTATCACCAATTAATTCTGCGATGGATCCAGGGTATCCTGCGACAGGATCTCCATGCGATGGCAATGCCCCTTTTGCGTACTTACCCGCCTTATCGTAAGCATAAACATCAAATCCGCGTTCTGCGAAAACTGTCGTGAGAGATCCGCCTACGAATCCTTGACCAATTACAGCAATTGATTTTTTCATACGTTCTATTAACTTAGAAAGTGATTAAAGATTTTATAATTTGCAAACAGGGATTGGTGTCATTTTGTGAAAATTGGCTCGATGATGTTTTAGATAGATTTCAACCCACTTTTTCTGGTCGCCCTCAAGCTCATTTAGCCTGTGATAATTTCCCATAGCCCATTCAAGTTGAGCATAAGTTGCACCAATCTGTTGTTCATCAGTTCTGTCATCTTCCCAGAGACCATCAGTAGGAGGTGCATCTATAATCTCTTGAATAACACCAAGCTGTTTTGACATTTCCCAAACTTCTGTTTTATAGAGATCTGCAATTGGAGAGATGTCAACACCACCGTCTCCGTACTTTGTGAAGAAGCCGACACCAAAATCTTCTACTTTGTTTCCTGTTCCTACGACAATGCCATTATGATTTGAAGCAATTTGGTAGAGCGCAACCATTCGAAGTCGGGATTTTGTGTTGGCGAGGGACAGACCTGACTTCTCACTTTCTGGAAAGATTGTGATGAATGCATCATAGCCTGAAGTAAGATCCAAAATTCTATGTTCTACATTTGGATATTTCTTTGTCAACCATTCTCCATGCATAATCGACAAGTTGTGTAAATGTTGCTTTTGATGTAGAGGTAGACTCACAGCTATTGTCTTTATACCTGTTTCTGCACACAGCGCTGAAACAAGAGACGAATCTATTCCTCCCGAGATACCCACAACAAGTGAAACCTTGTTAGCTTCTTTTGCGTAGCCCGAAATCCAGTTGATGATGCTTTGGTAATTTTTCATAGTTTAGTCACGCCTGCTTTGTAATCACCTGTTCTTCGACCGAACCAAAGAATCTTCTTTGCCCAGTTGTAGAAGTCATCTATGTTGCAATACTTCATTTGAAGAGTTGTCTTCTCTTCAATTAATTCGTTGTAATCATCGTTTTCGATGAAGTCATGAATATTGTAATTGAATTGGTGCACATTGACTTTTTGACAGGGATAGTTTAGACGCTTCCTTTGATATTCTAGCACTTCATTTAGCACTCTTTCATCCATCTGAGCTTTTAACACATTAATCAAGAAGTTCTTCATGTCAGTTTGATATGCATCGTAGTTCATCGCAACATTTATAGCAGAACCTTCTTCAAAACTCCAGTTAATTTCTGAGAGCTCAGGAAGAACTACTCCCCAGTGTCTTTGGTTCTTAAGAATCTTTCTGAGGTTTTCGTCAACAGAATAGTACTGCTTTCCGATGAAAGATTCGGGGTTCGACTTTGCATAGTTCAAAAATTCAGTATAGAAATTTTTGTAGCTAATTCCGATGTATTTTCTTAGGAATCTTGAGATGAATTGCGTTGGACCCAAGTAATGTCCAAAGATGACCAACCACCTGTAGTGGTGACCTTCAATCCACTCTTCTTGTGTAAAAGTATTTGTTTTTGTGACAAACTTTGTTGTATCGTCGCTGAGTAAACTGTCAATGTGTCTATGATGAAAGAATGGCTGAGTTGTTGATGTTTCTATACCATACTTTTCAATGTACTCAGGACGACTAAAAGGAGTGTTAATCAAAGCAGCCATCAAGTGAATATCAAGGTAGTTGTGGTATCCCATTTCAGCGATGCTACACATTCCATCGACAAAGCTGTTTAGGGTTTCATTTGGGAGGCCCCAAATAAGTTCAACATAGCTTGAGATGTTCTTCTTTTCATATAGCTCAATAAATTCTTTGAGTTTGCCGCCATCGATATTTTTTCTCTTGATTGCATCAAGAACGTCAGGGTTCATCGACTGAAGTGCTATTGTCACGCCCTTTTGTACACCTGCTGTTTCAAATACGTTGGCGATGTCTAATACTTTGCTAGCACCACCTTTTGCCCAGGTGACTCTGTAGGCATGTGGAAATCCTGTTTCTTCTTTTCTTTGCTTTATGAAGTTTGCGAGGTCGAGGTCAAGGTCGTAATAGAGACCGTAGTTAGAATTGGCATCTGTGATGTACTCTATTTGATTAGAAATAATCCAATTAATTTCTTCCTTTATCTTATCGTACGATTTTTCGACCTTTGTGTAGTACTGCTCTCCAATCTCGCAGAACGCACATCGATAAGGACAACCTCTAGCGGATTCTACTATCGCACTGAATGACATGCTTTCTGGTTTGGCTGCCACTACTCTGTCAAACAGACCGTCCAAATATGGACTTGGATTATGAGAAATACCTCGCATTCGAGGGCGTTCGGGAGTTTTTACAGCGAAGATATTGTCATCTTTTGCTTTGTTGTTAATTACAGCTAGACTAGTTTTTTGTTTTGTGTCTGAACTCTTTAATTTGCTATTGAAACTTATTCCTGACACGTTCATCAAGTTCATTTCAGGTTTAAGAAGTTCAAGAAGAAGCTCTAAGAATGTTTCTTCTCCTTCTCCGTGGACTAAGACATCAACATAGCTATGATCAATAAAGAAGCTTCCCACTCTGTCCGCGAGAGGCTGCTGCTGTCCTCCAAAGACGATGAGACAGTTTGGAAACTTTTCCTTGATTGCTTTTGCTAAAGCAAGATTGATGTTCCAATTCCAAACAAAGCAGGAGAAACCAACAACGCTGGGGTTCTCAATTTTGGTCAAGATGTCTTCAACTTCTTGACGATAATAAAACCAATCAGCAAGCTTGTAGTTTTCGCTTATCTCTTGATTGGCGAAGATATAAGAAGCAACTACTCCTGATGAATAGGGAAGATATACCTGATTGTCAAAGACGTCAGACAGCTCAAAGAGATACAGGCTGCGCTTATTGTTCTCCAGCATGTCTGCCATCATATTCATTCTTCGGATATTGTTCTCTATACGCATGCAAAATTGCATGGTGAGAATTTCTCCAGTTGCGATTTCGTGCACAATCTGTTATTTCATTAAATACAGTTATTGAGTAACCGCACGCCGCGAATAAGACTGGTAGAGTTACATCACCTGCTGAGCCGAACTCCCAGTCGGCTAAAACAAATTCTCTGAAAAGTTCATCATTATTCTTGACGAACTTGTATACTTCGTTGAAGGACTTGGTCGCATAGATGAATGGCCAGCTCCAGCCTGGACAAGGAACTGCGCCTGGAATTTTCTTTAACACTTCTACCCAGCCCGCTTCATTATCTGGCCTCTTAGCAAAGTTGATAATTTCAGGTGCGACAAGACTCGCTTCTTTGGGTATATTAAATTGTTTTCGAACAAGAACGTCGGGTTCCATCATCAACATGTATGGTTTGTTACAAAAATCAACAGCTGCTTTATTTCTCTCAATCCAAGACATTGCTGTTGCATACAGCTTGTCTTGCATGTTAGAAGTGTTCTGTTCGGGAGTTTTTCTTTGACACCAGCCTCTCATGTCTTCTTCATGAGAAACTTTTAAATTGTCAAATTTCTCTTCTAAAAATGTGTAGTTTCCTCCGCCATCTGAAACAAGATAGACAGGGCATTCAGGATAGACTTGACGAAGTACTTCAATCGAGTATTCAACTGCTCTTTTTTCTGTATAACACGAGTACGATACACCGAAGTCTGACATACAAATCCTATTACTTTTCTTGTCCAATTCTAATAATTTTGACACCCAACTGGTCGGGAATGTATCTGTGTGGATCAATTACAACAGAACCTTCTGGGAATTCCCAAGTTGCGAACACATCGTGTCGTGTTCCAATGAAGAAGACGCTCTTTTCAAATTTAGGTGCTTCGTCTTTGTCGGTAAATGGGTCATAACAAAGCACTTCATTTCCTCTTTCTCTCAAGATATTCGCAAGAAGAATTGCAGGACTACCTGAAACTAAATTTGTTTCTGGCTTAAATGCTTTACCTAAGATAACCTTGGGTAGGTCATGTTGTTCCATTAAGACTGCCAGCCACTCTGTTTGATCTTCACGTGCTTTCATTAAGTCTTCAAAGAAATCGTGACTAAGGTCCAGCTTCTTTGCTAACCATGAAAGCGCAATATTATCACGAGGGTGGCAACCTCCACCATCACCCATACCACCTCTAAGATATTTGTTAGAGATAATTCTTTCATTAGCAAGTGTTAGCGCATCTGTGACAGCATCAACATCAGCACCAATCTTATGACAAATTTCCATGACTGTGTTGATGAATACAATCTTCATTCCTATGAATGTATTGTAAGAGACTTTAATTAACTCGGCGTTTTTTATGCTGGTCTTGAAGAAGGGTCTATCATGAAGAGTTCTATATAGACTTTCGGCAGATTTTGCAGCATCTTGATCATCAACACCAAAAAGAACGAACTCAGGATTGAGAAAGTCTCTCATTGTTGTTCCCATTGCAATAAAGAATGGATTGTAACATAGCTTCACTTTGTCGCTGATTAATGGTAAAATTTCTCTTTCGATTGTTCCCGGCAGGACTGTTGAGATGATGATGACAATCTTATCTTTTCCTTCTTTGTCAATTGCGTCAGATAGATTTTTCATACCTGACTTTAACCACGAGTAATCAAAGTCTACACGCGACTCGGGAATTCTTGTGATTCCTTCATAAAGAGGGTCGTGAGGCGTTTGAATTGGAACAAAGATTATTTCTGAACGTTTCACCACTTCTTCTAAAGAAAGAAAATCAATCTTGCTCTTGTCTAAGTGCTCTTGAGCCCAGATTTCTTTGTAGGGTAGTTTTCGTGTTTCTAGAGACTCTCTCACGCGTGGGTCGATATCATATCCACAGACATAGTGGCCCTTAGATTCAACTGCTAATGCACATGGTAAACCTAACTTTCCAAGTCCTACAAAGCCTACGTTCATTTTTACCTCTTGAGTTTATCTTAATCTATTTTTTTCAAAAGAGTATGGTAAATTGCAAACTAAAGAATTATTCATAATTCTGATTTAATTCTATTTTCCCACCAGCTAAACTTTAGTTTGTCGTAATTGTATTCTTTATCAAGCATTTGGTTTCTTGCTTTGAGTAAAAACTTTTCATCAAGACGCAAAAAGTCTCTCCATGAGTCAACAAATAAAATTGGCAAGTCTTCCATCTCTTTGTAGCCATCGTACTTAACAACAACGGGAATACACCCTAGGTACAAGCAGTCCCACATTCTATAAGTGTCTGCTCCGCAGCCGCGGGGGCATATCATGAATTCTGCATGTGAAAGATCCGAGTGATAACTGTCAAATGTTGCAAAATCTAAAGTTCTCACTCTGTTTTCTCTAAGATTTTTGCATGTGACAAAAGGCTTTTGCAAGCAGCTTTCTGCTATGTGAGCACGAATTCTACCGTACCAATGAACTGATACAGGAGGCATTGAGCAATTATAGTAACAAAGAATGTTTCTATCTTCTGATAAAACGCGCCGTTGATGTGCAATGTTTTGTAGACCCTTCCAGTCTCTACCCAGCGGAATCATATGTAGTCCAGGAGCTGAGCGTGTGACTGCATGACAAAAAACTTTGACATCATCACTAAATTCTTGGAGAATTGACATGTCTACTAGCTGCTCATATTCCGTGTTTTCAAGCAGGCTTTGATATTCTTCAGAGTATGGAAAGTCGTCTTGAAGATAAAATTCTGGTTTTGGACATGGGATATCAAGATCGCCGTTTGTGAATAACAACAATTTTTTACCTTGTTGTCGTCTTAGGTAGCGAAGCGAATCTATGATTTGACTTTTCGCATCTTGACTAAAACCAATCTGCAAAGAGATGATGTTTTTACCATTGTGCAAATCAGGAAATAGTCGTTCAAATCGCTGTATGAAAATCTGGTCTTCAAAACCGATGTTTGATAAGCCCTGTCTATATTGTCTCAAAGAAGTCATAAACTACCTTGTGATTTTTCTTCCTTTTTGCATCATAATTGTGTCCTGCAATAGGAAGATGTAGATCTTGTGGCCAGTCTCTTGGGACATTACCATTTGCAGGCGGTCCCCATGATATGTACTGAATGTTGCATTTATCGCTATTGTACTTTCTTCCAATACTATCAAGTTCGCAAGCGGGAGTGTCAATAGTTTTCTGCCACTCTTCAACTTCTTTATCAGAGCCAGATGTCCAAATGTAATGCTTTAAATCTTCCATTGTCAATATTGTACTTCAATTACTGTTTCTGCGTTAATTCGTTTTTTGTGAGACACCACTAATTTTGACTCAGGGTGCGGAGTCACTTTATAGTTTAACTTTTTTGAATATTCACGCAAGAAAGTGTAATAGTAATGTTGCATTGCGTCTCTTGACAAAAATTTCTTAGAAAATTCATACGAATTGCAAGCTATTCTGTAGCTTTCTTCTTCAATTTGTTTGTAGCAATTGACTTTGTTTATTAAGTCAGAAGGGCTTGTTACTCGAACATAATGCTCACCGTCTCTAAAAATTGAGTCGTGTTGCCACCACTCTTGGTAAGGATTTGACGTGCAATAGAAGACTAATGATTTACAAGCTAATGCAAATCTAAATGCACCACTTATTGCTTCATCCAGTCCGCCGTTGAGATGCATCAAATATTTGTAATTAGCTTTTTCTTCTCTTGCGCATGCATAGGGCGTAACTCCGATAGTATAGTTTGGTAAACCTCTTGGGGCATGATGACATTGTACGTGTTTTAAGTCAAAAATTTCTCCGTCTAACCGACCGTAAGAACCCCTATACGGATTGTTTAATGAACCTCTATAGAAAACTTCTTCTTTTCGCTGTTTCCACGTTTCATAATCTTTGCCTGTACTTTCAGCGGCTTCAAGAACTCTTGTCATCTCTTCATGATGATCGAAGAGGTTAGCTTCTGGCATCCACTTAAACATGAAGTCCGGGACTATTAACTGATTTCTACTTGCATGACAACCAGGTACTAGAACTGGTAGATCTGTATTAAGTGAATCTTCATCATAGTGAATGAACTCCATATCAGGAAGTCTATGCTTCTTCAGCAAGTCTAAAAAGTGTCCTTTGTTGCCTTCAAGTCTAGACTCATAGTCAAACATTTCATCAAAAGTCACATAGAGCTTATTATCGATTATCTGGTAGAGCTTGTATGCCGGGTGTCTTAAGAAGTTATTGTTGTAGATATTATAAATGCAAGAATTATCAAGACTTGAAAGCGATGAAGTTCTTAGCTTTGCTAATTTCTCAATATTCTCAATGTTCATTTTTTCAACTCTCTCTTTGCCTTTTGCAATGCTGAACCAACTATTTGGTGCATGTCGTAGTACTTGTATTCTGCAAGTCTACCGCCAAAGATGACGTTCTTTTCTTGGTCTGCGAGCAGCTTGTACTTGTTGTACTTTTCTTGATTTTGAACGTCATTGACTGGGTAATAAGGAATCTTATCACGGTTCCAGTCATCTGGGTATTCGACTGTAATAACAGTCTTTTCTTTGTTAGTCATCTTGAGAGGTTGAAAATGCTTGTGTTCAACGATTCTAGTGTATGGAATTTCTTTTTCTGTGTAGTTGACGACCGACGCACCAAGATAGTCAGGCGTGTTCAGAATCTGGTTATCGAACTTAAGTGAACGATAGTTTAGTTCTCCGTACGTGTAGTCGTAAAAACTATCAATATTTCCCGTATAAACAATCTTATTTGCTTGTTTGTCAAAATGGCTGCGGTTCGCTAGATAGTCCGCTTCAAGAACTACCTCAATTCCTTTAAGAAGATTATCAAATATTTCTGTGAATCCATTTGCCGGGAATCCTTGGTAAATGTCTGAGAAATAACAGTCATCATAAGTTGTTCTTATTGGAATTCTCTTGATGATTGATGTTGGTAAATTCTTAGGATCTGTGTTCCACTGCTTTTCAGTGTAACCCTTTACGAATATCTCATAGAGTTCCTGACCAACTTGGGACAAAATCCACTCTTCAAGATTTGAGGGATTGTCTATTGGAACTCTAACTTCTGATAATTTCTTTTCAGCTTCTGCAGGAGTCTTCACACCCCACAGCTGATACATTGTCATTAAGTTAATTGGAAAAGAGTAGAGATTATCTTTGTAATGAACTCTTAGACGATGATGATATGTGTCAAACTTAGCGAATCGATTCACATAGTTCCAAATACGTTCATCGTTTGTGTGAAAAATATGACCACCGTATTTACTCACATGAATATTCTCTATTTTTTCTGAGTAAACGTTACCGCCTATGTGTTCACGTTTTTCAATAACCAAGCACTTCTTTCCGGCGTCTGTTGCCTCTCTTGCAAAGATAGATCCAAAAAGGCCCGATCCAACGATGAGATAGTCGTAAGTCATCTTATACTCCCTTATACATGTCTAGAATGCTTGTTGTGTTTAAGAACTCACGTTGTGTGTAGTAAGCATAGTGAACAACTCTTGTATTTCCGACTAGCGCATTTTTTAGATCATGTTTTAGAGGATAGAACAAATTCAACCACATTTCGTCTCCAACACACTTAACATCGCCGCTAAACTTTGAAAAATCTTCGCCTGACCACATGATGAAGTTAATAGAAACAGGTTCATAGTCTAGAACAAAACTTTCAAAGTCTAGATTATACAAACCGCTATTGTCAATAATTGACTTAAACTGCGATAATAGACTTGCAGCAAACATAGGATTACCCCAATAAAGATCACTAAGACAAACCTTATCTAGACCAAAGTCTCTTGGTTTCGGTTCTTGTATGTTATCACTCATTACTGCAGGCGATTCAATAATTGCTTGCCTAACTTTAGAAAACTCTTTGTACCATTCAACATCGAAAGTGTGACAAGTTTGAACATTTAACTTGCCCAGCTTTCTTAAGAAATGAGTACACCAAGAGTTGTTGATGATTGTTGGAAAAGTTAAGAAAGTTTCTGGGTTGTCCAGCTTGTATTGAGCAAGTTTTTCAAATGTACCTGGTTCAATGTAGATTATATCGTCGTCTGCTTTAAAATAAAAAGTGTTCTTTTCTACGCAGTAGTTATAGAACCTCTTAACATTTTCTGCGCGACCCATCTGAGCAGGATCTAGCTTGTCATGGCCGTATTTAAGGTGCACAAAGTCAGGATATTCAGTTGCATACTGACTAATGAAGTCAAGATCTTCTTGCACTGTAGTGTTTACCCACAAGTGATGTTCATCGACTACATGACGATGCTTTAAGACTTGCTTAAAAAGATGACCCATTGATTCACATCGTCCTACAGGAGAAACAACAACAATTTTCTTATCTTTGTACATTTGACTTCCTATTCTGCTTCTGTGTAGTCATTACGCGTAAACTCAAAACCTTGCGGCTCTGTGACATTAAAATTGCACTTTCTAGAATACTCTTTTAAGATCTCTGCCCATACAAGGTAAACTGACTCTGGATTTAGTGTATTGCAAAAGAAACTTTTTCCATTTGCAGCAATTTGAGCAATTTCTTCTTGTTTGTCATGAAAATGGTTAATTACATCTTCTGTTTCTTTTGCATTTTGAAGCTTTAAGTAATGATAGCCATTTTGGAAAATGGATTCATCCATCCACCACTCTTGCCAGAAATTTTGTTCTGGGCCTGAGTTAATGTTGTATAAAACTGCGCTGCCGGCTCCTAACAAAAATTTTATTCTGCTTGTGTAGGCACCTCTGTGACCGTTAAGGTGTAAAAGATACTTAGACTCTGCAAGAGATTCTCTAGATATGAAAGAAGAGTCACCAGAGTTTTGGTCAATGATTCTTAACGTTACTTCATTTTTTAAGTTCATTGACGAGTTTTGTCGTCTATAGTTTGTTGGATTCGATAAATTTCCGATGAACACACATTCATCTCTCTTTTTGCTCCACTCAATGTTTGTATTGCTGAGAGATTTGTGTGAACCTACATACGTGTTGATGATGTCGGGATTGGTATTGGGATAACCAAAGAATGTGTGATCCGGGGCAATCACGTTGTTTGAACCTGGTAGTCTAGCGTGGGTGAATATTTTGCTATGGGGCATGTTTGTTCTATCATGCGTGCACCACGAGAATAAGACATTTGGAACTTGATGTCTTTGTAGAACAGACTGCAAGATCTTACCCATGCTATATTGCCTCTGTTCCATTCTCCCGTCAGGCAAGATTTCACTTTGAAGAATTCTACACTTATTATCGTAGATCTGAATTGTCAGATAGTTGTGTGGAACATTATAGACGTCATCTAGCGTGTAAACATCTTGATTCACAGAGAATCTTGAAATATTTTTAGCTTGCTCTTCTAAAATCATGCGTCATCCATTTCCAACCAATCATTGACGTTAATCGCTTTGTCGTCCACAAAAAAATCTGCAGTGGGCTTCTTGTGCATGATTAGTTCGTGGAATTTTACACCAAAATCTTTCATTTGTTTCTTGGTCAATTCTGTGTGGTCAATTTTAGAACTAGCGCCTCGGGCTGTCATTAGAATTATCTTGTGCCCTTCATCAAATAGATTATTGACTTTTTCTATTGACTTTTTAATTGGTTGAACTTTGTCATAATCGCCTTGTGTATCTGTGACTAATGTACCGTCAATGTCAAAAACATAGATTTTCTTTCTTGATTTATTGAATCTTCTCTCTAGACTCTTACTGTTACAAACAGAATCATGAATCTTTTTCTTTAGAACTGTCGTGCTGTAACCATGGCTTCTTTGACAATAGTACGTGTTGTGTTCCAATTCACTACCAGTATATGACTTTCCTTCATAGTCAGCGCCAAGAATTCTTAAGTCAAACTTAATTTCTTTCAGAAGTTCTAAGAGATCTGATTCAGTGCTATAGCTTAGAATTTCATCAACATAAACTATTGATGATAGAATTTCTTTTCTCTCATTCCACGTTTGAATTGGTTTAAGCTTATATGGTCTATCAAGAGTGGGGTCATCTTGCAATGCAACAATTAGATGGTCACAAACTTGTTTTGCCTCTTTAAACATCCGAATATAGCCTGGATGTATTAGGTCGAAGGCACCTGCAATCAGACCGACTCTTTTCATCAGATTACCGCGTGCAAGAAAATGGAATGCATGTTCTCAACAATTCCATAGTCATGTGAGTCAACATAATATGACAACTTGGCGTTGTTGGTATACTGTGTCTTTAGATGATTATCTTTATCAAATCCAGTTAAGATTACAAAATCAATATTCTTGCTTACACAATAATCTGCAGCATTTAAGATATTCTTTGAGTTTCCGGATGATGAGATGAGAATGCACAGGCTTTTTTCGGAAGAGAAATGTTCAATGAATTTAGCATAAGCATTTTCTATACCATAATCATTCATATAGCAAGTCAAACGAGAACCGTCAGAAAAACTTAAAGCTTTTAAACCCATTGCTTTCGTGTAGTCTTGTGCAAGATGAGAACAAACTGCATTGCTACCACCATTACCGATTAGAAGAACAATATCTCGATTCTGAAGAAGGTCGTTGAGCTTGTTGACTTCTGATGGTCTAATAGCTTCAAGACAGTTTTTTAATTTTTCCAAGTTCATCATAAAATCTCTGTTGATCTTAGCCCTTGTGAGTCAATTCTGACCTGTCTTATACTACACTGTAAGTCTCTTTCCAGTTCTTCTTGAGTTGCACTATTTTCTGTTAAGATAAAAAAGTATCCTCCGCTACCTGCGCCTATGAGGCGGTGTGCAAGTATCGACTTAGACTCTGATAGTTTATCGTCAAAATTTACTAGTTCTTTGCAACTTAGAATATCAGGAGTTGTACTCTTCTTTAATTCCCAGACTTCTTTACAGATGTCTATAAAGAGTTGTTTGTTTTTTGTATTTAAAGCCTGCTTCATGTCATGTGCTGTTTCATGAAGTCGTTTAGTAAAACTCCAAGTTTTTGACTTGCTCAATACATCTGTAGAAGATCTGCTGACATTAGTCGGCACAAGGAACATGTTGAATTGTCTTAAGAGAGAATCATCGATCTTTTCATAGACAACTTCTTCATCACCTGTCTTCTGTATAAAGTTGACTCCTCCAAGCGAGCAGCCATATGGGTCTTGAAAACCCGTGTGTTCATTAAAACATCTTTCTAATTTCCACGATAATTCAATGACTTGATTTTTGCTCAATTTGCGGCATTCAAGCGATGTTAACGCTTGAACCATCGCAAGCATATAAGATGATGAATTTGCCAAACCTGAGCCGTGTGAAGGAATGTCTGATGTGAACCAACAACTAAATGGTTTGCTTTCAAAGTATTCGGCACAGGTTCTAACAATGTCGTTCTTTAACTCTGAGACATCAGGTGTGAGTTCAACTTTAGAATAGTGTACGTTGAACAAGTTTCTTGCAGAGTTTTGCCCAAACAGATCTCTAAAAACTGAAACGTACGTGTAGAGGTTTGGTGAAAAAGAAACAATTGCACTCTCTCCAAATTGTTTTCTATACTCGTCGAGGTCAGATCCACCGCCGGCAAAAGAAATTCTCATTGGACATTTAGAAACAATCATTAGTTGATTCTCTTAAAAGCTTCAAGAATGGCATTCGCTCTATTCACAAATGTATGGTTGTCTTTCACGTACAACATCTGTTCACGAATGTAGTTTAAGTCACTTGCTTTTTCTCTAGCAAGATGCGCAAGTTGATATTCATCATCACTATAAACGATTAAATCTCCGAATAGATTCTTTACTGCTAGTGAGTTTGTTGCCCCTAGTTGTCCGTAACTAATGTTCTTAAAAGTTCTGCATGGAATATAGCCATTTTGCTTGTGATTTGCACCCGTATCTGGTTTTCCATTGATGTCTTTTCTTGTTAGACCACCTCTAATGTCGGGTGCAATTAATGACTTCTGAATCAGAGAGCGACCTTCTTCAAAAGAGACTGGTGACTTCCATGGGTCAACTTGATAGAAGGGAACATTAAATTCTTGCAGTGCTTGATTAAGTCGTTGTAGTTCTTTTACGTTGCTCTCACCTATTGTTCCGATGTAATAGAAGACATTTTCTCTCTTGATGAATCTATCATCAAGATCTATTTCATGTGGAAGCTTATCTGTTGCCCATGAAAGATAGAGCGCGCTGTAACCCGACACGCCACTTCTAAACTGATCGGCTAGAATTGAATCGTCAGCATTTTGTAAGAAATATTCACAATTACCTAGCTTTTCTAGACTCGCTCTGTCTGTAGTGTAAGAGTAATTTAAGTCATTAATGTGGTCAACATTAAATCGAATATCTACGAGCTTGGCACCAACGTTTAGATACTTTTGTGGATTGACAGCAATGTGAACAAAGTAAGATGAAGTATTGTTCAATGGGATATTTTTGTCGGCGTATCCCTCGGTGATGAATATACAATTATTGAAGTCAAAATCTAATGGAAAGTTTGTGTCATCAAACCAGTGCACTTCATGTTTAAGATGTTGAAAAACTTTTACCCACATGGCGTGAATATAGGAGTGCGTGTGAGTATGTAGAGGGTAACCCCAGATGATAATTTTTGGTTTCATGATGTTCTCCATTAAAGTCGAGGCAGGCTGAGTCCCATGTTTATGCCGACGGCCTGTATTCCATTTCTTGCAAGATTGACTGCGCCAATTAGTTCATTACAAAATGGCAGTTGTTGTAGTTGAATATTTTCAAGATAGTCTCTTGCCGACTTTTGCATTGTGTTGAATGAAGAACAGTATACTGACATGTTTTGCTGTGAACCAAAATTAATCCAGTCAGAAACTAGTCCTTTAGGTTGACCCATTTCTTCATAATAAACATGATCATTGTTAAAGTTTAATAGATCTAACTTTCTTTGTATGTTCACGTCAAATCTAACTCGAACAACCACGTCATAGACAAATCCGTTCTTCATAGAATGAACGTTTGCAAGCATATTTGACATCATGATTCCATACCACATACTATGACCGTCACCAAAGATTTTTGATGCATATTGTTCCAAGCTCAGACCTGCTTCTGACGCCTCGTTTGGTATACTTGACTTAAACTTGTTAAAAGTGTGCACTAATGCTGGGCACTCGACTCTTATTTTTTGTGCTGGTTCTACTTTGTGAGCAAGTGGTTTATAGAGATCTATTGCTTGATGATGTGCGTCTTTGTTGATTCTATGTTTTTTCCATCCACCATCGCCTCCAAATTTATGAGGCTCATCAGGGTAATCTTCATATGACCACGCGTGCATAAACACATCTGCGCTGTTTGGCTCAATAATGTTGGCATATATTGATTTGTAGCTCTCTTCAAAAAATCGAGGCTGTCCAGACACACACACTGCAATCTTTCTCATTTTCTACCAAATGAATCTGCAAAAAAATGTGGCCACTTTTCAGTTTCTGATTTCAGAGAATCTTCGGTGTAAGTTTCTATCTTTCTATGCATTCCATCTTTCTGATGACCTCTGTATAGTTTGCAACCGAGATTCACAATTTCAAGAGGAACTCCTTGAACCTTGAGAGCGCATTCAAAAAATTCGTGAATGTGAATAAGACCTTTCATTTAGAAACGCCTATTATGTCGTTCAATAATTCACCTAATTCATCAGCGTCTCTCCTGATGTTTAAAGCATCACAGCACTTGTAAGGGTTAGTACGAGAATAGTCATTGACAATGATTCTCTGTGAATGAAGCATCCCATACAAAATCTGATGATAGAAAATTCCTGCTTCCTGCAGCTGTTTTTCTGTGATCTTAGAATGCTCCTTAGTTCTTGCAGTAGTTAGTACCAATTGAAATCTACCTGATGAAACTAGCTTCTTTATCGTTTCGATGTTAGCAGAAATGCCAGGACTTTCACCCCACTTTGGTGAAAAGAACTCTGATGAGTTCTTGAAGAGAACACCGTCAATGTCAAGAAAAATAGTAGCAAATGTCTTCTTGTAATTTTGCCAGTCAGTCAGGGTTCCCCAGTCTTCATAAGATTTACAAAATTTGCCTGCAAAAGAAGAACCGTTCATCATCATGAATTCTATAACATGTGAAACGTACAGATTTTCATGATGTTTGATTTTGTCGTAAGAAGACAGAAATTCTTTGCTAGAAAAGAAAGAATAACCACCTACACAAAAATGCTGAGAAATAACCTGCTTCTCAACTATTGCAGTAATTCTTCCAAGATCATTTATTTTGCAATAACTTTTTGCAACGGCACATTCTCCTGTCAAAAGACCGATATTACCAAGAATCACTTCGTTTTGAGGATTGATCTGACAATCAAATTGGCCATCACAATCTTTGATGAAAATAGGAATATCTTCATTTAGATGTTCTAGATATTTTGCTATCGTTTCTGGTTGTGATCTTGTCTTTTCTGACAAGGAAAAGAATTCCACAGGCTTATCGCAACCTGATTTTTCAAAAGCTCTTCTCAGAGAGCTTTCGTTTCCTTCGAGTTGTTTCTTCTTTGCAATTAGGACAATTTTTTTGACAGAAGTAAGATCAAGTTTTGTGATTGCATCGCAGACCATCAAGTTTCCATTAGGTTGAGTCAAAAGCCACTTAGGTCTGACGCCTGGAAATCTGGTCGATTCACCGCCACAAGGCAATATTAGAAGCAATTTCCACCTCTTGTGACATACATTTCATGATGTATTGTACTATTTTTTGATCTGACGTATATGGAAGAATACGAAATAGACCTAATATTTGAAACTTCTTCAATACACGAAAATCAATGTAATCTTTCAAGTCATTAATTGCAATTTTCTCTGCTCTCTCCCAGTAAATTTTCACTCTGGTTTTGTCACACTGCCCTGTAAATTTGTTGAGACTCCAAAAGAATCTAACATCTTGAAGAAACTTGGCGACGTCTTCATAAGGTGTTTCTATTGGAGGATTTAGAAAATCAAAAATGCACAGGGTTTTGTCATCCCTAACTAGGACATTTGAAAATGTCATGTCACCATGACATCTGCCCATAAGAATGTCACTAGGCAAGTCTTCGTTCAAAAATTTGACTATCCTTGAGACTTCATACTCGTCGAGAAGATGCCGCTTTTTAGATTCTTCAAATACATCGCTTACCTTCTGAGACCACACCTCTAGAGGGAATCTTTGAAGAGAAGATTCTTCAAATTCTAGTCTTATCATGTTAACAAGAGATTTGACAGTTTCCAAAAACTCATCAAAATTAGCGCTGGCGGTGAATGTGACAAAATCAGTGGCTCTCACATACTCCATGTCTATTATTGTGTCATTTCCATCTTTGAAGACTCTGAAAATTTTAGGAGCTGAAATTCTCTCAAAAGCAAGAAACTGTTCTTGCTTTTTTGCTTGTAGCAGTAATCTGTCCTTGTTGTCATTTCTGGCTATTTTTCTCAGAAAAGTCAGATCATTTGCATACAAAATTTGAATGTCGGCGCTGGAGTGACCTGGAATCAACATTTTTAACTCTTATGTAGTATTCTTATTCTCTCTACTTGAGAATAGACTTCTATTTGTTTCCTCATTTTACCGATTTTTCTCTGTTTGCAACTATGATACTTAACACAAGTTTCACATCATTAAATTTTTCTTTTGGCACGACATCAAGAAAATGTTTAGAATTTCATAGTCTGACCCTTTCGTGCAATAGATTGTTTCATCTATGGCAAAGCAATAAATCATGATTAACTAAATGTCTGATAGATTAATTCAAAATTACGATGCAATTGATTATTGTTTCTTAACACTAGAAAATCATCTTTATATTTTTTAAGTAGATAACCAATGGCAATTTGCTCATTATTAAATTTGTTCTGTTCAATCATTTCTTTAACAAGCACATCTTCAACTTTCTTTCTGATGTTCTTGATGGCAATCTTGTCGACGCCAAACATTCCACCCATGACGTAAGAACGATTATCGTAGAAATAGTCAGTTGTAAGACTTGTTGCGTTAAACAAGTCTTGATACGGCAACACGTACGCTTGAAAGAGCGCTTTTCCAGGGAAAGACTTAATTTGACTGATGAAATTCTTGCCAGGATATTCTTTTGTGTAGTCCATGTCTGGGATAAGACGTGAAAGACCTGCATCCATCCAGATGAAATAGTCGCTTTCAAAGAAGTTGTTGTCTGCAGCAAATTCAACCCACGGAAACTTTGAGTATTGAATTATTGAGTATAGGCTTGTTTTGCATTCTATTCTACTTGAGTCTTGAATTCTAGACTTATAATCTGCATCTTCAAGAATTGCATCAATCTTCGGTTTCAGATAATAGTAAGGAATTTCTTCCAATTTTTGGTTGATGACTTTCGTCTTTAGTTCTTTAGGTCTATTTTCTTTAATAAAGTCACTTAGCTCTTCATCACAATAAATGACCATTGAACAATTTAGTGTAAGCGTCCTCTTAAACCAATCAAAGTATTGGTCCATTCTACGGCCATCAAATTTTTCTCTGTCTATATTGTAGAGTGCTGTAACTACTGTAGCAGACATGGAATCATAATATACTACTTTTCAGCCACATGTTACAACCGCTAGTTTGTTTTACTTCAAAATTTGGCAGGTGCGTAGAAAAAACTGAAGTACTTCTTGCGCTGATAACCAGAGACACTCTAAAAGCAGATGGTGAACTTTCACTTTAATAAAAGTGTTATTTTCAATGTAAACTTCTTCCCAGACTCTTATTATACCGCTATGATGTGCTTCTAGTCGTTCGTGTGAAAATCCATGAAATATATTTATATCGTCCTATTTTTAAATTAAACTAGTGCTCGAACATAAATTCTTGACACAATATTCTTCCAATCAAATTCTCTTGCGTACTCTCGGATTTGTTCTCTTTGCGAAGTAGACTTCTTTCTATTCTCTTCCAAGATCTTTGCAATAAATACTATATCATCAATTTTTGATTCTGGTATGACGTCAATAAATGGCTTGTTAAGGTCTAAATTTGCAGTCGCACATTCCGATAGAACAAGACCTAGACCTGCTGACATTGCTTCAAGACAAACGAGTGGATGAGCTTCTCCGTCAGACAGTAGAGCTAAGTTTGCGTATTCTGTCAGATTATTGTACAGTTTTTCTTTGTCCCATTCACCAAGGTATCTTGGACTATTCGTATTGAATTTATGGTCGACACAGTTGCCAGCAAAGTACAGACTGTCTATGTTTTGAAGCTTTGCTTGCCTCTTTCTTGGGTCGACTTTCGCAAGATAAAGCGTTCTATCTGGGTACTTACACACTGCATCAAACTTAAACAAGTCAGTTCTTGCGCCATTAGGGACGATGTAGAGTCTCTCGTCCGGTATTCCTGCTTTAGAATAAACGTCTTTTATGCCAGGTGATAAGCAGAAGATCTTCGCAGTTGTATTGACAAATCCCCAAAAGATATTTTTGTAGCTAGGGTCCCAGCGATGAGGTTGTTCTAGATAACCATAATGACTTGTTATAGCGACATTTTTACAGTTAAGATGGGGAATCACATTGACGTGTTCATCGTACTGAACGTGCACAAAATCTGGGTTCAATGAGTTGACTAACGCAACTATGAGGTTATGATTTCTAGTGTTTACTATCTCGACTTGATGACCCAAATTTGTCAATGTCTTTCTGTAGTCATCAATGAGAATCTCAACGGCACCCCAACCCTTTGGTGGGATGGGCATAGTTCCTGGTCCTACAATGCAAATTTTCATTATCTAACTCCGCTAAATCTTGGAAACTCATTCATCTCTTTGTGAA
>Ga0194115_10002709_pt1 | contig 20785 bp, 15 predicted proteins | sample TA2MahsurfametaG_3_FD_148656 | JGI IMG/M metagenome (GOLD analysis project Ga0194115, IMG submission 148656) | Freshwater microbial communities from Lake Tanganyika, Tanzania - TA2015002 Mahale S4 surface | ecosystem: Environmental > Aquatic > Freshwater > Lake | place: Tanzania: Lake... | reverse complement strand
ACGCAAGAAGTGACATTGGCTCACCTTCGTTGATGTGATCACCAAAACCGGTACAAAGGATCTGGAAACCATGTTGACCTTTCCAGACGAGTTGCGATGGTCATTCTTGACGGCGAAAAAATCCCCCGGACTTTCGGACAAACTATCATCCTGTCGACCCGAGACCCGAACCGAGGTGTTCGGAATTGTTGTTCCTCGAACGATCGTGTTCGGAATTTACAGTTCTCATACACCTCTGGTACTTCAGGGGGCAACGATACTGCAACAACAATAATAACTGATGAGCTATTCCTCAATGGTTTCACTTCACTCGGGAAGATCTTGATGATAGATTCGACTGTAATAAGACAAATGACAAAGTTGGCACAGACAGAAAATGATTCCAGGCCTAGGAAGCTTCCGTTTCTGTCGAGGCCTATCCTTTTCCCAATCCAACTCATGTGCGCCGTTGTGCATGTTGTCCTGTCCACGATTGCACCAAGCACACAACCTATAGTCGCGACATTTGTTGGGTCTGCGTTGTTTGGATCACCGGTGATTCCTTTTCTCCTATACGTCGGTTTAGGGAAACTCTTGGAATACGCAGGGGTGATTCAGATGACCACGTACTGGACTTGGATCCTATGCCCCCTCTTGGCGGCATACGTTGTGGGAATCTTAATTCTAGATAAGACCCACGTACAGGTCAAGAATTCGGGTCGGCTTCCACTCAGTGGTCCGATCGAGAGATCGTGTGAAGCCTTCTATTGGGGTATAACGAACTATATTCCCCAATACATGACCTGTCTTCCTTGGTCTGACGATGCCAAACTTCCTACTGATAATGGAGAGACATACGTCTTTGGTTGTCATCCACACGGTATCATCTGTTATTCACTAATTGAGCTCACAAACCCGTATAGTGACTTTTCTCGAATGTTTCCGAATCTTTCGGGTCCCAAGTTGACGGGTTTGGCGGCTACCGTTATCTTCAAACTACCCGTGGTTCGTGAGCTATTCCTGTACATGGGATACATTGATGCGTCTCGATCGGTGGCTTCCAAGGCGTTGTCAGTGGGCCAATCTATCGGTGTATGTGTGGGAGGGGAAGAAGAATCCATGTTGACTACCCCCAAAAAAGACATCTACGTGCTACAAAAACGAAAAGGCTTTGTTCGGCTGGCACTGGCTCATGGATCGAGCTTGGTACCAGTACTCGCGATTCGTGCAAACGAGCTGTATACGACATACAAGTTTCTTTTCAAGGTACGAATGTGGCTACAAAAGAACTGTGGTATTGCTTTACCAATCTTCCATGGCCGGTGGGGTACGCCACTTCCGCATCCGATTCAAGTGAAAATCGTCTTGGGCGAGCCCATCGCTACACCCAAACCTGATATTCCCGGTGCAAAACCGGACGAGGCCCTTGTTGAGAAGTACCACGCCGCGTACGTGGATAGTGTACGAAAGCTGCATGCCCTACATGCTCCAAAGGATACGGAGCTGGTGATCCAGTGAATTGAAGGGCGATGATCAACTAGCAGATTCCATTCGAATCGCCAGCTCGGGTAGGTGTTCTTTCAAATTCTCCTCCAGTAGAGGCACCCAGTAATCTTCAATCTTATGATTGACATAGCAATTGAACTTCCACCCATTGTCGCCACGAGTTTCGTCTATCCCTTCCATATTGTCTGGGAAGGGAGTACCAATCCTGCAGGTCTCTCGACCGGTATTGGAAGCTGCACACGCAGTCTCCCATCCCGACGTGTCCTGCGTCGCAATGGCTTTGCTGTGTAACATCAAAGCTACAAAAAGGCGTAAGGCAAAGCCGAGAGTGGGACACACAATCCATACATAGAACGCAAGAAGTGACATTGGCTCACCTTCGTTGATCTCATCCCCAAACCGGGACAAAGGGTCTGGAAATGCATGTTGACCCTTCCATTCCTGTCCGCTCTTGATTGTGTCCTCTTTGTTCATGGCGGATGTCGCAGTCACCGTCGAATAATGGATAAAATGATGCTTAACATAGTTGGGTCGGTAGATTTGCTTTTCGGCTGGCATCTGCTCATTCTTTTCTCCAGGCTTTTGTCGATCACAATTGTATGTCTGTAGAATAGTATGATTCATGGGGATCTTCAGCTCGAAACATGGTTTGTTTCTACCACAGTGTTCCCGCCCCTGGAGGGTGACTGGAGTTCTGTGGATTCTGCGGTGAGTTGCTCTGGATGTTTCCATTATGTATCAGGGCTCGAACATCGCATTACTTACTCGATAAGGGTACGTCGTGGCCAAGCTCGCCAGGAACCAAAGGATACGATTTTCATCCCCTCGTCGTCCAATTTCTCGAGCAACGGTAGGATGGAAGTATGATTCGCCACTAAGTCATTCGTGAGATTCCGATTGATTTTGGGGGGTAAGACTAGTGGTATGGGTGTGAAACTTACTCGGTACAAGATACTCGTCAATATCGAATTGAGAAATCCATTCGACGTGGGGACCGAATCGTAATCGACAAGAAGCTTCCGCCGCGTACTGGGAACTTCGTTCACCGACGCTATCCACATTGTTCGGGTTGTTGTTACAAACTCGTGCTGGCCAATTGATCACCGTTACGTCGTCTGGAAACAGATCTGCGATCACACGTAGAGACCTGCTGGTATCATCTGAGAATGCGCCACTATTATCGTAAAGATAAAAATGATCAACACCGATCAATTTGTTATAGGTGATCCATTCCAGTAAACGTCGCTGTCCATCGTTGATAGCGAACCGCTGTCCACGTGTCGAGTACCCAGCACTTGCCCAAAGACAGGAAACCAGATGATGCTGCTTGACAGGTTTAACGGGCTCTGAGGGGTCAGTATCTTCCTCTACTGGAGCGAGGGCGGTAGAATCATCCTTTTGCTTTCCGTACGTCAAGAGACTAGGCTTGCAAATGGGAATGTTCGCCCATCGTCCCGAGTCTTCGATCAATGGTAAGATATGATCCGTACCCCATTCCCTCGAGGCATCAAATGCTTTTGTCCCAGTAGCTTGGAATTCCTTATAGTACGGTGGAAGGAAGGCTTCCGGAAGACCATATCTGGGGGGTGTCCGTATGGGGACTAGGTCTACGAAAAGGGTGGCATAGTCATCCTTGACGGAAGCTCCCGTCCGGACAGTCTCCACCAAGGATTCAGGTACCGGGCATTGAAAAATCAGTTGAGACGTGTGGATCTGTTTATTGTCGCGACCATCTTCATGAAATGTCTTCCATTGACCCTTTCGAAAGCTTGCCCATTCGTAATTGAAATTGTATACACTCAATGTTTCTTCTCCCGAGGGTTGAAAACGGCAGATGAATCGAGTTTCCATCCCATCCTCATCAGCATGTTCATGACCTGTCAAACGATACCGGGGTGGAGACGATGTACTGCTAGTACTGGTCGTCCGATTCAGACGTTGGATAGCGACAGGTTGGAATAATGAAATTTGAGGTTCTGTATGGGCCAATAATGCAACATCTGCCTCTGTCGTCCCCGTCCGGCATCGTCTTCGATTTTGTGCAATAAATTGAATAAATTTCCCATCATGCGTTGGGAAGACATCATGAATCCATGGTAGGAATGGATCCGATTGAGGATATTCATCGACAGGCCATTGTTCTAGTAGTCGTTGACAGGAATTCAAATTCAGGAATGGGACCTTCTTTAATTTGTCCGCAGTCGAATCACGAGGTGGTAATGGCTTTTTCTTCCAGACTGTACGATCAATCGGTTCTAGATAGGCTGTCAGGATACGTTCATGAGAGTCATGGGATGATTCGATTATTCCATCCGGAGAATTCAGATCCGGAGAATTCCCCATTGCCTCCCCTTCATCAGGTTCTTTCCATTCGGCAACGTTCTTTCGAACAAATTGAGAGATCGTCCTATCTGCGGTTCTTTCAACATTCAGTCCATGATCACCCCATTCCTCTCGTCCATAGACTTTGGGGACATAATTTGGATTTTTCTTTCCTGGCGAATTCGTTCTTTGAGATGCCATACCATTTTTTTCTTCTTCCCGACTCATCGATCGTGTAAATGATACCACCATCCCCATATACGCCAATAAAGCCAATGCGACTGAGAAAATAAGGACCATGGGAAGGGAACAAGACGAACTTGAATATCCATTTTGTTTTTTTCGTTTCATCCCCGTCTTGTTGTTGTTGCTGGAGGACAATCCAAACGAAATTTTCTGTGTGCGCTGATGCGGTCCACTACTCAATTTGACAAACATCTTTTTCTTTCGTTGTCCCGATCTATCTGCGATGACAAAATGCCGTGTAGAAGTGATGCAATCGAAGCGACACTATAGAGAGAGAGGGTGGCTCAACCCTCAACCGACGGTCATCGAACTTGGACAAATTTACGGCAGTGACAGTGACAGTGAGTGTGTGACATGTGACTATCGGTTCTTTGAATCGCCGTAGTCGACTATCACTTTCCTTGGTATGCATGGTATGTTTGATGCCATGCATAACCGGGTATTCATAGGTACGGGTCATATCCAGTGCATGCAACGAACCATCATTGCGTGTCACAGTCTCTGTCACATGACAAACATGGACATGACCATGAACGATGGTTGCCAAGGCAGCGAATGGTCACATTGTAGACGGTAGTAACCTTTTCACCATCGTATCGTAGAAAAGATGATCATGAGGAACGTGTGAACTCCGATGAGTCAAGACTCCTCTGTAGTCTCTAGACCATATCGTCTCGTATCCAGCGGAAGTTTTGTGGTCTGATGAGTCATCGACGTTTGCCGGGAAAACGCAGAATCGACGGTCGAACTTTTTGTCCCATGCCTTCAAGGAGAAACGCGATTACGCGTCATGGGTCAAGGTTCGTCCCTGTGAAGGGAAGTGATTTACAATTAAAGGGCAGGTTCCCCAAGGTTCGCATTTTTACACCGTCTTTCTCACATACGGTGGCATAGTGAACTGAATGGACTGTTATAAATCCAGATGGTCCCGATATATGCCCATCACCAAGCAGCGAATGGCCTAAATAATGATTGAAGTATCCCATAGTCATGACACAAGAAAATACGTCGATGACGGGAAAAAAGCACACTTCATCGAATTAGAGGTTTTTCCGGTCACAGCGTTCGAACTGGCGCTCTACGGTACTAGCATCGTTGTCTCCACAGTGAAGAGAAACGCGCCTTCGTATTCCTACTTTCCGTTCGCCGGAAGAAAGCTTTTGTCATTATCAAGACGGCCTCTCCTTCACAAGGAGTGCGGGTCATCTTGCTTCTCGGCTTTTCCTCCTACACAGCCAAACCTATATCTACGACGACGACAGGAATGTTTGGTTGGATTAACGATTGTACCGAGAGTCTGGTTTGTTCTGCCTTCGGTGAAGAGGCATGGCATAAAATTAAGGAAAAGGCGGGTTGTACCGTCGAGGACGGTGGGTTTTTGAGGTACAAATACTACAAGGACTCCGAAACGGTGGACTTGGTAGTAGCAGCTTCTGAGGTCCTCAACTTGACAGTGGATCAAGTCCTTGGTGCTTTTGGAGATTACTTCGTTGATTATGTAAAGATGAATGGCTACGCGAACGTTTTGGAATGTCTAGGAAGTAACCTCCGCGATTGGCTATCGAATTTGAATAGTCTCCATGACCACCTTCAGGCAAGTTATCCAAAGGGATTCGTTGCTCCTAGTTTCTGGAGTGAAGATGATGAAGACTTTGAAATGATGACTACTGGAGCGGACAGCAATGCGGTTCTGGTACACTACTTCTCTCATCGAGGGAGTCTCTTAGTCCCGCTCGTGGTGGCACTGATCAAGAGGATTGCCCGGGACTACTTTGAACTCGAAATCTCTATGGAACAGTTACAACTTCAAGATGAAAGTCCTGAAATCAAACACACGACGTGGAGAGTCACATCCCTTAATCCAGACGAGGCACATAAACTACGAGGAAAGAAGAGGAGAAAGAATCGTCGACCCAAGCAGTTTTCGGACGGTGAGAGTTTCGAGGGTACTGTCACCACCGTCGGAACGAGTGCGAAATCAAGTTATGAAAAGGCCTTTCGAGAGGGTGGCGCCCAAGCAGCACTCCTACGTGTCGAAGAACTCGTCAAACGAAGTTTCTTCAATGAAACCTCGGAGCTCTATCATGCCTTCACGTTAGAACAATACGTGTGGTTGGTCGAAGAGTGGGATGCTAACTTGATTAATGAGCAACATTGTTTCGAAATTTGGTCGACGGAAGATGGAGATCCTTCGACGTGGCCTAGTCTGGCCGATCTTCCTGAAAAACTCAATCCAGCCACGATCGATCCCATTCACTTTGGTGGTATGATCCCAAAAACTGGTGGTTTCCCCCCCGACGAGACTGGAGCCCTACAAAGTGTTCCTCCTATTATTCGAGTCCTAAATAAGGAAACCAACAAATCGGTCGACATGTCGATAAAGAAATCGACAGACTTGACACTGGAGGATGCTATTTTAAAGTCGCCCATTGCCAAAGAGGCTGGCTTGACAGAATTTCCTGGTCTGGATGATAAGATTGCGAATGGAGAAGTAGAAATTCAGTGTATTGTTTGGAATGAAGAAACTGGTTCCACATATCATTCGTTCGCTATGGGTGATTTAAAGTCGGCGTCGACTTTACAACTGTTCGAGTTGGTCCCGAAGCAGTTTGATCCTATCGTCTTGATTTTGGAATACTCAGAAGCGATCGGGGTAAACGACGATGAGGAGGATATCTGAGTGAAGAATTGAAAATCAAAATTGTATACTTCATTTTCTAAAATTGTCATGCGTTAAAAAAATAAAGTATTTTTTCTTAGTTTTTTCTGATCAATTCCTAAGGCCGACGAGACTCGCGAGTTACTCTCAGAAGATCACCTTAATGATGACCTCGATGAATGGTCTGTGTCTGTGATACGAACGACGACGGACATGTGGGTAGAGGCCTAGAGGACTTGCCTTGGCGAAGTATGAATAGTAGCGTGGTCGGAAGAGAGTCTGTTTCTTCAAGGTCGATTGACTGCCTTAACATCCCAATCGTCAATCCTTCGGAAACCCGAAGTGGCTCGAAGGATATCACCCAAGACAACAAGCCAGAGCAATATCAGAACTCCAAAGATGATAGGAACTGAAACACAGAAAGACAGACGAATTCCTTCACGTTTCACCGATGGATGACTGATTGGATTCTTACGGACATGTTGTGTCATTATCACCGTGTCGCCTTTTTTATTTCCTTGTCCCTTTTCTTTTTCGGAAACTTTGATACCAGCGCGACAAGTCTCGGAGTTTTTTCCCTCAGTTCATGACCATTATCTGGGTGGGAGTGGAAGTAGTTTACATTCCGATCCATACACTGTGATTCTGACTCTTTTCGATGAAAGCTATGGTATGCTGCAGTCAGTGTCACTCTCCTTTCTCCTCCGGTCCCATCATTTCCTGTACGTATGACAATTATGTATGACTTGGTTCGAGATAGGTATGAAATGATATTCACCTTCCTGAGCATTATGTATACGTAGGTGCTTCCATGCTTCCCCACAACCCACAACCGCCACACCAGTTCGAACGAGGCCGTCGAAGAACCAACCAATTTAACTTGTTGGAACTGCAAACGACATAGCTGTACATGCATCAAGAACGTTCGATCATGACGATAGATTGCTACGTGATTACTTGAGGGTCGCTGACGGGGATCATGGACCACACGGAACAAGAAAGGGACGATGATCTCGTTATTCAAGATCTTCGAGATTTAGGAGTCACGGTGGAATTGCCGATAAGTGCCAAGGAGGTATCCTTTGCGAATACGCTAGATGCCCTAGCTCAGTTTGTTCTATATGAGACGGTTGAACCAGACTATCGGTTACTATCGGAGGCGAATGATGCTTCTGTAGGGGAACTGTCCGGAGGGAACGTCGAACAATCGATCTACAGAATATCATTTCATGACGAAGATTCCAACAAGAAGGGTGCCGCCGAACTTTTGGTTGACAGTTACAACGAAAAGAATCGACAAAGACAATTTTCCATTTCAAAGCTCAAACAATACATGCTTCAAATGTGTAACAAACGAAATGATGGTAGAGTGTATGAGAGGGTGGGAAACTTAATGTTCATCTTATCCTTTGGACTCGTCCATGGACAAGTACGACACATTGATCACATGAATCCAAACCTTCAGATTTGTCTGTACATGTCGCGAGAATGTCCAAGTACGATCATTTATGATATGACAGGGATACCCATCAACTCGTGCAGTGATTTGCTTCGGTATTGGTCATCGATTTCCCATGACGAGCCTGTTCCAAAGGCGATCGAACATATCCTACTGACAATGGGAGACCTACGTCTCGACAAGACTCCATATGCCAAATACTTTGCGTCTTCCTGGTTTTCCTTTAATCATCATTTACGAAATTTTGGTCGACTATATCAACCCATCTCCCGCCCACTGCAACTGAAGAGTTGTGATCCGGGGACTACCTTAATCGCTGGGGGGGCAAATCATGTTCACGCAGGGCCTCCAGCATCAGGACCAAGAATGTTTGCCTTTGCTACTGGGATTCCTGAAAACGATGATGACCATGTTTCAGAGACGGTGGAGTCTCTCGAGGACGGCGACGAGAATGATGGTGAAGTCCAATATAGTCCTTCCCTCTTGCATATAGATTTCAGCTGTATCGTCTTTGGAATGCTGGATTTTGAGGAGCCTTCAGTTGGAGTCGAGCTTGAAATCTATACTGCCAAACAATTTTTGTTGGATCGACTCTTGGCACTGCTGAAAGAGTATCCAAAGGAAACGTACGAACAACAACTAGGCGAAGAACGACAATCCCTGAAGGAATGGCTAAAGCGCGTTGTACCGGCTCTAGCGAGTCCACGAGAGATCCAGACCCTGTTGCAAGAAGCTATTTCGAGCGACACATTGATGTATAGTCCTGACGTTCAGACAAAATCATTTCGTAAGTTCAAACAGCGCCACCTGAAGAAGAGTCGGCAAAAGACGAGATGAATTGGAATAATTCTAGAATTAATGGCTTAAACAAACATCATCATATATCACAATTGTTTTGACTAATGATTCGGCGAACATGAAGTTGTTGATATTGTTATATCGTGAGGTACGAGCACCCGGTGGCTCCAAAGGAGGTTACTAATTGTTCCCATCCGCGACTTCCGTGAAAATTTCCTGCCCGGTCATGTCAGTTCGTGCTGTTTTGGTTTCTAGTTGAACGAAAAGGGGCGCGTTCGTTGAAAAAGATTCAGGACCGTTCGTCTCAGTCGCACGGGAATTCTCATCTCAATCGATTGCCTCGACTAGATATTCTGATTCCACGTGTAGAAGTTGCGAACGATTTGGCGGGAAAGACTTCCGTTGTAGACCGACGCGCGTCAACTTCTTTTTGGAGGCACATTTCCCGCCAACCGGGATACCAACCGGGTCGAGAAATTTAGCAAGGGGCGGATTGATCCCGGTAATCCTCTGGGTGAGAGAAGGACCTAACGGTATGACTGTCGTTTCCAGAGACTGACAGTGAGGTTGACAACGACGGAAATCTCATTTCGATGCGAATACGCATCAATCATTATTCAGATTCCGAATTGACATCACCGCCTTGAGAGGAGACGAAGATGGAGACACCCACTGCTATGGTGGGCAATCCTGGATCGCTCCTTTTCTATGCTGTCGCAGCGAAAGATCATGAAGCACTGATCAAGGTTTACGCGACGAACGCTCGAAATTCTTTGGTGTCATACATGTCAATGAAAAATCGCTTGGCACGGCAGCAAGAGTTTTATTCCAGTGCAGGTACGTGGGTCCAGAGATACTGTTGTTGATGTTCGGTTGGACTATCTGCTGGTTGCGTCATCTTTCGTGGTGGATGACCACTGTTGCAGTTGGGTCGGCCTTTGACACGATAGCTCAGTAAGAACAGGGAAACTAAACAATTGTCTTTCTCTCTACTGTAGAGGAAAAATTGGATGAGTTTCTACAACCTGTGAACGATGGGTCGGGCTCCGGTCGTTCTAGGCGCGATGATTTGACAGTCAATCAGGGTGATTTCAGTGTTGCGAATTTGTTCAAAGAACTTTCGAATATTGCTATTTCTGGGGAAAAGGGGAAGGCATCTCAGTATTTGGATTCGACGGAGCCGATGAAGGTGTCCAAAGAGGTTGATCGTCTTTTGTGGGAAACGTCGAGCTTCCTTAGTGATTCTAGACCGCCGGATGACTTTTGCGTTTACAACAGCAGTGCGGAAATGTCGGATTCGGACCTAGTCAAGCAAATTCCCCCAATCTTCGATGGATCAGTGGCTAATTCCACCCCTCCGCCTCTTGGTGGAGCATCTGCTGGGGCATCTGGAGGCGCAGGAACGATTTTGCATTTGGCTTGTGCCATGGATTTGCCGTTGATGGTAGCGTTTTTCCTTGTCATGGGGGCTGATGGGAGATCTACTCATACGAATTTTCGTCGACTGATGATTCACGAAGCGGCTTGTAATGGATCAATCAGTTGTCTTCTACTACTGCTTGAGATGGGTAGAGAATTTGCCCAGGAGTCGAACAACAACGGGTGGAGGTCAACGTCATCTCCACCTTTGATTCCTGATTCATTGTCCTTACCTTCTCCAAATGGATTGGACTCGCATCTTCCCGATCTCGAGCCATCGATCACTCCGTTTGGTCTGAACATTCATCATTTTCGACGAGGCTCTGCGAGATCAGGGGTCTCCAAAGGTGACTATTTGGCCGTGTTGTGTCATTTTCGAGGATTGTCAAGACTGGTGCAGCGAGGGGAAATGACAGAGTTGGATGCAGCCCGCGCATTACTGAAGACTGTCACACTCTCTGAGACAACTCGATCTGCCCTTATTCGATCGTGCGTCTTTACGGGTAGGGAAGATTCAGTCTCTTCGCGCACTTTTCTGCGTCCTCATGGCTGTGCCGACGGCCATGGAAACACACCACTCCACTGGGCGGCCTTTAAGGATGAAACAAAGTGTGTGTCTTTGCTGCTGGAATTTAGTGCCAATCCCAATGCCAGGGCACATCCTTCTGGGTGGACACCCTTGCATGACGCTGCCTACAGCAACTCCTCCAACTCGATCGAGTTGCTGATATCCAATGGGGCCAACGTGGATTCTCGTGCTAACAGTGGCGCAACACCGTTGTGCTTTGCTGCCCAGGAGGATTCCTCGGAAGCCGCACGGCTACTCCTAAAGTGTGGTGCTGATTTAACTGCTCGATGTGCCGGCTCGCCTCATGATGATGGCACTGGGGTTGGTCCTCTCCAGCCCCACTCTCGCTTCAGCGGTTATACTCCACTCCATTACTGTGCACACTACAATGCCCATAAAGCCTCTCAGGTTTTGCTTTCGCATTCCACCTCGAAAGTGGCTATGGAAACACCTGACCTCAGCGGTCGTCTTCCTATTCACGTCGCCGTGGCTCGGGGAAGTAGCGATGTGCTTCGAGAACTTCTGCACGCAGGTGCCCGCATCGATATTCGACCTTTAGGAGCTGGTGGAAACGGTGGCCGCCCTGCTGCTTCAACAGCGAACGCCCTAGTCGCTTTTGGGGGGGCTCGACTTCGTCAAAGACCACCATCTCCTGAAGCACCACCGAGTCCAGTACGAAATCTAGCTAGGTCGAGGTCAACGAGCTTGTCACCTGTAACGTCTCCAGTGTTGCGATCGCTCATCCCCGACCAGCCTATTAACTCGGCGAAACCTTGGAACTGCTTGAGCCAACAGGCAATAGATGAATGCAAGGATCTTATTTGTAAAGCTGAACAGAGCTGGTCACCTGATCGTCACCTACTGTTCACTCCGCAAGACCGAAAGGCCGTCATGGAGCTTCTTCGGATAGGCAAACGCTTGGAACAGCAGGGGGTTCTCTTTTTGGATCTATGGCCACTAGTCTTGGGATTTTGTGGGCGGGGATGGTTTGAATACGAAACTGTTCGAGTGTTGGATTTCGCAGAAATCGAAGAAGAGTCTGGAAATGATGGTACCCTCCGGCCGCGAGCAGATGAAGGCTTCGGTTCGGACAACCATTTGACACTTCCGTCTTTGAGTGGTGAGATGTGATTCTGTGGCGAAAGATATTTTGTAAGCGTCATAAAGTCTTTAGGTGTGAGCAACTCTATATGCGCTAATTCTACCAATCTACTTTCTATCATGACAGTCCGACACTCTGGTTTCGCACTTGTGAGAGATAATGATCGTCAAGTTTTCTCCGCAGAAGAGGATTCAAGATGTCCCGTACCACAGCGTTTTCCCAGCAGTTACAGTAGGTTCCGTTTAGATTCGTGAACACGTTGTCTTTGTGTACCTTATCGACGAACGCTACAGAGTCATCGCAGAGGTAACCAAGCATGCACCCGAACTTTGATCCTACTTGGCACTCGACGGAACGTCGTCGAGTCTCATAAGGCATGATACTCCTCGCGTGAATCAAAGTACCCGTAGCCAGTTCGTCAACGAAGTAATCTGGGTACCGCTTGGACCATGACGAACCGCTTCCAGTCGAAAGATACGCTGCACCAGGATGGTTTACGGTGAATTCGGCGAACGTCTCGGCGTAGTCCTGAGTCACGGTGGCGTAGTGAACAAAGTGAGACAACACATAGCTTGTCTGGTAGATTTGCTTTCTGGCACGCTCAAATCTCGATGGCTTCGGGGACCGAATATATTCACAATTGTGAACATCCAGAAATGTTTTGCCCATCTTGGGACCAATACAAGCATCAGTATTCGGGAATTTTTCGTTCAATCTGGGCCCGGAGGGATCTGCACATGTGGATTGGTCTTGTAATTCCCTGGAAATGAAAATCGAAGCTTGAGCGAACGAGTAGACGAAATGAACACTGCATGGGGGAAAGGGGCGACTCACTCCATAAACTCCACACGTGGCCTCGCGCGTGTCGAGCGAAACTGCAATACAGGGATTCCATTTGACTTCATGTCGTTCAGTATGGGTCTCCAATCATATGATTTGATTGGAGTCTCTTTCATGGGGACGAGATACTCGTCGATATCCAAAAACGTCATCCACTCCGACAACGGCCCATATCGTTCTCGACAGCTTGCTTCTGCTGCGTACTGTGATGATCTCTCACCAGGATTGGCATTGGCAGGACGATTGTTATTGCATACTTTGCATGGCCAGGGATGATAGGTAACTTGCTCTTTCGTAAATTCTTGGGTTACGTGCCACAATTCGGACAGGCCGGTCCTGTTGGTCATGTCCGTGTTGTCATACACGTATACATGCTCGACACCAACCATGAGATGAAAAATGATCCATTCCCTCAGCCGTGCAGAAGTGTCGTTGACAACTACAACGTCACCTCGCCGTGAGTACGATGCGGCTGTCCAAGTACAGGCAACGAACTGATAGAGCGGGTTTTTCGTTTTGTTGGCGCTGTATTGGGGAATATCCCCGCGATGTTGCTGTTCTTTCTTTGGACGGGGACAAACTGGGAGGTTTGCCCATCGACCGGCATCCTGCGTAGCTGGCAAATAACTTTCCCGCCCGAACACTTTGTGAACAGGGAACAGCCTAGACTTTAACCTCGAGTATGCGTCAGGGCCAGTATGGTTCAAAGTAAGCAGAACTTCCGCTATCCGTACGGGCGTTCGTATCGGAACTAAATCCAGATAAAGATCAGGACGAGACAGATGGTGCGAGACAAGATTCTGCCACTGGTCTGGAATCGGACATGAGAAGAGAAGAGTAGACAACCAAAACATGGCACTGTCCTTCCCGCCCCGACGATCAATCATTGGACGACCTAACTTTCTCCAGGTGACGTATTCATAGTCGAAGCTGAACTCTGATAAGGTTGTAACGGAATCTTTTGTAGACTCATGAAAAAAGCGACATTGGAAACGTGTGGCTGGGTGCGTTGCCTCGTCCATCGATGTAGCATAACGATAGCGATCGCCTTCCTGCACAATAGGAATCGTTTGAAGCAAAGCCACCTGTGGTTCCCAAAATCTCATAACTTCTAGATTACCTTCTCCAGTATCGCACCGTCGTTTGTTTTGTGCAACAAATTGAACAAATCGGGAATCTTCGGATACAAAGTAATCATGAAGCCAAGGAAGGAAGGGATCACCAGTGGGGAAATCATCGATCGGAAGATCCGGGATTAAACGCTCACAGTTCAGTTCCTTATACTTGATTACCTGGAGTGTCTTGGCCGAAGTATTCCGCGAGAACCAAGGTTCCTTTCTGTCCATAGGATTGTACGTGATGGAAGAAACAGGTTCCAGGTAGGCCGACAAGACTTTGAGCTTTCCGCTCGTTCTAGTTCGTTGCGTGTGTTTCATTCTCTCCTCAAAAGGATTCTCCCAAGCACCATTGAAATCACGCCTCTGATAATTTGGATCAGTCACGTCCCATATCCGGTAGTATAAGTACAGCACCGATAGAAGAAGAGAGATGGAGATAACTCCAACTGTTGCTCGAAGACTACAACATTTCGGCCTTGGTTTGCGCCGCAACGATGCAGAAACTTGATATTTCATCTTACTCCCTGATCAAAGTCATTTTGTGTGCGCCGTGCCATTGGCAGGTAACTGTAATCGCAATCATCAAGAAGTAGTACCAAAACAGTGGATAGGAACGATGGCAAGGACTACGACAGATAAGTTAGATGACGCCGAATGCTTGCCTTTGCTTCAAGGTTTCTGGACGATGGTTCGACTACAGTGATCCAAACAAAGATAAACGGCATCGCGTCTGTTCATCACCCGAAACAAAGAACGTCGTTAGTCTTCTATCGACCAATGAAATCGAAAAATCAAGCCGGCCTGCCCTTTCATATATGCCATTGGACATGGTCTAGATTCAAACTACCAATCGTTTTGCCTCGATGCAGCTTGCAGCCATCGATGGAGCAACGGTTTCGAAATTTCGTCCCACTTTTTCAACGACGTCTGTGGATCATCTTCTCCCTTCTAGATCGAAAGAACATTCGGGTATCCCCATCAAGTCTCTTTTGCAGACAAAAGTCTCGAAGGAACACACATATAAGGAGGCCATGAGATATCAAGTACTTTCAGCAACGTTCCTGGCTTTGGTGTTTGTACGCGTCGAATGCTTCGTCCCCGGTAGTAGATCTCTTGAGGCGACCGTTGTCCGATCGATTTCTGATGTGAAGACTTCATGGGCCTTCAAGCGTTCTCGATCAACCATACTTCATTATCGGAATGCTCCTCATGATAATCAGGTAGACTTCTACAATATTTTAGGCATCCCGCGTACAGCGAATGATGCAGAGATAAAGAGAGCCTATCGTACCAAAGCGAAACGATTTCATCCAGGTAAGAAATGACGCCTACTTACAGTTATGATCTCGTGAGAGACCCCTATCAATGGACCTACCAGTATCCTTCTCTCACATCAATGTTCCGCATAGATGCTAATCCCGATATGGACACAACAGAGATGTTTCAGCAACTTAATCGAGCGTACGAGGTCCTCAAAGATCGCGATTTGAGATTGCAATTTGATCGATTCGGGTCGGATGGAATCGGTAATTCGTATGCCAGCGATAGTTCAGTTCGGTCTCAAAGCATAAGGAAGCCAGATGAGGTCTACTATCAGAGCGAGTCCAATCCGTTTGAAACAGAAATGAATCAGCCGTATACAGGCAGACCAGCGACTGGGCGCAATCCGTTCGAACCAGCTGTACCGCCCTACATCAGAACCGCACCCGGAGTCTACTATCATCCACCACCAACTACACCGCATCGATCACCTCGGGAGCCGTACGCAGAAACCCCGCTCAATCAGCGCTGGGATCCGTGGCGGTCACCCTTCGATGACATGCACAATGAGCACATGGCGAACAGAGTACACGATACGGAATTCCAATCATCGTCATTTAAGGGTCGTGACAACCGCCATGGGTTCAGAAACGTCAACACGAGTCATCAACGAGTCCATAAAGATGTTTATCAATCAAATGGTACGACGAGGCGCGGTCGAACCAATGAAAATATCAACACAGGACACAGTCAAGTACATATTCCCAACGTCGAAGACGCCCCGAGAGGGGCTCGTAGAACCGATGGACCTTCGCAGCAGTTCATGGGAAGTTTTGTCGACTTCGACACTCACCCTTCACAACGGAACTTTCGAGCTGGTACACGGAGACGATGGCTCGGCGACGATCTTTGCATCGAGCTGGAAATCGACTACGAAACAGCCATTAGAGGAGGCGAAGAAAAAATTCGAATCAAGCGTCTCGAAACATGCACAACCTGTGGAGGTGACGGAATTCACCCCGGGGCTGAAGTGAAAACCTGCGAGCACTGTGGTGGATCAGGCGCTTTGCTACACAAGTCTCCGCCTGTCGGAATGGGCCCCACAGATAACTTTTCAGGACACACCGTTTGTCCACACTGTCGCGGAACCGGTCAGACTGTCGCTGAAAACTGCGGCGACTGCCACGGCAAGGGGATCCGACCAACTTCTAAGGACATGACCGTGATGATTCCTCCAGGTGTGACTGATGGATCCAAACTTCGCCTAAAGGGAGAGGGTGATGCCGGGCCTATGGGTGGACCCTCTGGGGATTTGTTCATCTTCTTGAAAATCAGAAGTATGGGTTCATATGAGACTCACAGACCTTAGGCGCGAAGGACTATTGCTACGGTTCTGCAGCGGCACCTCTTCATATCTCACAGTCAGGACCGAGACCATATGCTTTCATTTGACCAACATGCCATTTTCGTGAAGTCAACGGCCGTCCAAAGAAATTCCGGTGCGGATATCGTTCGTGCTATACGGACTCCAGGGACGGTAGATGGTTCCATCTTTATGATCTTCATACCGAGCTTAATCAACGCTATAGCATCATCCTGAGACATTTGGCCAGTAAGAATAGGGTTTAGGACCTTGCCTCAGGTCTGTGTCGGGTCCTAGTTTCTGTATTCTGGTCGGGGGCCACACGCGATACTCTGCGATTCCAACCAATAGCTTCTTTGAGATGGGTCCATGGTTCGAGGACGAGTCGCTCGAGTTTGCAGTATTATCACCTTCGACCCAAAGACTGTAGTTGGGGACACACGGGGTTACGACCTTCATGCTCGTGCCGATGTATTCGTCGTCCATCGTAGACTTGGGATACGGAGTACGTCTATTGCTCGGCATCATAATGATCTGTTGTCCTAGACCAACAATCCGTTTGATATTGTATCTCGGTGGATATTCTCCTGGATCTTGAAATACGATCACATCCCCAACGACAGGCATAGGTGGCCTATGAAGTAACCAACCGACGCCATTGGCATTACAATGGGTCTGTTCAAGATCACGTTGATGTTCTCTTTGGAAGGTAATCATCGGATCTTCGTCTGTACGTGTTTTTCGTTGCCAAATACCATCTGATTTCCGAACGATAACGATATCACCATGTGATAAGGATGGTTCCATACTAGAACCATTTACCCGGTATAAGGAAAGGAGACTATCTTGTGTCCAAAAAAAAATTGGTGTAGCAGCTAACGCCGATGCCCATGCGGTGGCTGGAATTGCCTGAATATATCGTCGAATAGAATGAATCATGGCAAAAAATATAAACACAAAACACACACACACTTTTTCGTTGTTGGGATGGTGGGAATACAAAACGGGTAAATGTGAGAAGTTGAAAGTGAGAATGGAATGTGTGATCCAGCCGTTGTTCTTCTTTCCCACCACCACCATACAACCGTAAGTTTACAGTTAAAACGGCGGGAACTTTTTCCTTCCATCCGCGTGGAGTTTTGTACATGGTGACAGGTCACGGGGACTAATTTTTCGATCAATAATTAAGGATTTTCCCAAAAAATCGGAATACATGAAAACAGTTGAATATTTCTTCGGTACTGTAATCAACGATTTTTGGGATGATTGAAAATCTTGTTTCTTCTTGAAGATACCGTACGCCGTATCTCAAATGCGAGGGCAGAAATACGTTAGGTTGGCGCGTCTCCAACAACTCTCTACTAGAGACGACAAGCTGTCCCAATCTTTGTCTTGTGGTGGTCTTAAAGGTTCGTACCGGTAGGTTTCCATTAGATCGTTCTCTGAAAACTACGAGAATCTTTTGTGCGGGGGCCATTACCATTCCTTGTTACTTGAATTCAAGAAGGGAATGGAGGAAACGATGAACCATACTACCAGTCCGTCGACGAGACTTTTGAAAGCCGGAGAATTTTCATTGGGGATTAGAGGAATCAATACTAGAGGACGCTGGCGACATACCACGGGGTGTGATTACAGAAAAGGAGATCACCACTGCAAATGAAAGACAACAACCGCACCCCAGGAAGTTGAGATACACGAGAGTCAGATTGACGATTCGGTTTGAAATTTCATGATGTCCTTGGATGACCAAGATAATATCAATCTTGCGCCGGTACGACCCGGTGCGATCTTCGATTGGGGGAGTGTGAGCTCATCGAGCCATAGCTTTGGTGTAGGAGACGAGACAGTATCACGAGGACGACCTATCGTGGGGGGTGGAACGGCATCCAGGGAAGATACAGATAGTGCGTATGCACAAACGGTGTTACCTGATCGTGGGATAGAGGCATATTTGGCTCCCTCCGATGCTGATGTAGAAGCTAGGATCGTACAGCGTTTGGAAGCTGAGATTATGCGAGATGTGGAAGAGCGTATGGTACAAGGCTTGACTCTGGCGGCTGTAGCACTCGCCAACCACGACAATATCGTCATTGCAGACGAAGTAATCGAGTTGTCAAGAGAAAGGCCGAACAAGCGACTTGTATGGATGATGGTATCTTTGGCGCTTTTTCTGATTGTGGGTGGTATTTTGGGTGGAGTGGTATATGGACTAGGTAGAGACCGTGAAAGGCAGAACGTACCTGACACTATGTCATCCCAAAGCATTGAAGGCGGGGAGCCTTCGATCGCTCCATCTATGGCTCCCTCGGTGGCGCCATTCATTCAGGTACCGTTGGATGTTCTTTTGGACGAGTTGAGCGTTGACATCGCAACGACCGACGCGGATCTCCTGGTTGTGAATAACGTTACATCGCCTCAAGCGAAAGCTCTGGCTTGGCTCCAAGACGACCTCATCACTCGAACTCCTGGTCGATCGACAAGTACTGTATTGGAGCGTTATGCCCTAGCAGTCCTCTACTATTCAACATCGGGCGAGTCTTCCTGGACTTTCCCTTGTATGAACAACGAACATGTCTGCCAGTGGAATATGGTCGACCTACTACAGGAAAAAGGAGTGTATTGTGGGGAGGATCAAGAGACTGTGATCAAGTTAGCTTTCGATGAATTGCGTATGGAAGGTAGTCTTCCGTGGGAGGTTGTCCTCCTATCGAATTTTGAAGTCCTGAATATCGATCGGAATAAGATATCGGGTCCGATCCCGTCACGGATAAGCGAGTTGACGCAACTTTATGCCTTGACGGCGCGTAGAAATAAATTCACAGGTACACTGCCTGAAACGTTTTCTCCTGCTACAAAACTAATCGACTTCGAGGGAAACAGTCTCACAGGGACTCTTCCCTCCACTTGGGGGACGACGATGCCCTTACTGGTGAGTGTTGGTCTTATCGGTAACTCCTTGACGGGTACGATTCCGACGACATTTGGAAACCTAACCAACATGATCACTCTCGACCTTGGGGACAACTTGTTGACCGGGACTGTTCCTTCCGAACTAGGTCGAATGAGTTCCTTGAATGAGCTCAATTTGGGCGGTAACTCGTTGACAGAATCGACGAACGGAGGCATTTATGATTTCCTTGCTGGATTGCAGTTGCTGGAAATGACTGTTGATTGTGACGAGTTGGAATGTCCCTGTTGTTCGTCTTGTTGATGCTAGCGTGGCTTCGTCGGTCGTCCTGTTCCAGGGTGGAGCCACTCCTACGCGGTTTTGGTTGATATGTCTACGAGTCGCCTTCCATGTTCATTCACTCTGAACCGCTTGAATGATTCCAGACATTAGTAATAGCCACGACTAGCGCATCTATGGTGTTGGCATTAGACTTAGTTTTCTCTTTCTTGTTCTGCATCATGTATTCAGAGAGATTGTTCAAAGATGTCGTCTCCCAAGTGTTCTTGGCGATCTCAGCAGACATGATATCCGATTCTGTTTCGATCCGTAGCTGCCTTCACCAAAGAAAATTCAAAAATGAGGGGAAACGGTACCACTCCGAGGCGCAAAATGGAAACCGACTGTGACAATTTGGCAAAGGACCAAGGTCTGGATGGTTGATTGATACCACCATTTTTTGGTGACGCCAAGCATGACAAAATAAATACTCGCAAAAAAGGAATGCATCGTACGAGCGACCAAGATGGGACCTCCTGTCCCCAGCAATAACCTCGATCGTGTCGGTGTCTCCTACTAGGCCAATAGTGTGATTTACCACGCCAGGAGGTGCCGACGATCGAGGAATTTCCCGTCAGGGTATTCTAGCAGCCTGCTAATCAACCATGAAAACCCTCTAGGTCAGGGTGTCGCTCTTTTCTTGAAGTTTGGTTCTGTTTTGTGTATCAACAGATTTTATGCCGTCTTCTTCCGTCGCTTCTGCTTTGATCGTCGCGATTCGCTGAATGACACTGTACTAGTAGTGGTAGTGCTCGTCGGACCCGTAGTAGTGGACAAACCTAGGGATTCAAGCAGGTCGAGTTGAGCATGACTCTCACCATCGCGCGAATCTGTCATCCATGCACGATTCTTCTTCGTCGTCTCCTCTTTGGTATCTTTTCGTTTCTTCGATGACTTCTTGTCCAATAATACATCAT
>Ga0194115_10002698_pt1 | contig 20842 bp, 17 predicted proteins | sample TA2MahsurfametaG_3_FD_148656 | JGI IMG/M metagenome (GOLD analysis project Ga0194115, IMG submission 148656) | Freshwater microbial communities from Lake Tanganyika, Tanzania - TA2015002 Mahale S4 surface | ecosystem: Environmental > Aquatic > Freshwater > Lake | place: Tanzania: Lake... | reverse complement strand
AATGGAATGAGAATAAAGATGCTTGAACATAACCTTCATCAGAGCAGCTTGGCCCCGTCGTCCCCCCGAGTTGATGTATTGCGCCAGCGCCTGCGGACGCTTTCGAAAAAGAACTGACAGTATCTTATCAAAGTAACCAGCCCGGTAATCATCGATCTCTCCTGGCTCTGCATCGTACAGTATATCAAACAACAGATCAAGTATCGATTTACGGGGGTCATCTGTGGCGTCACCCGTTGATTCAGTTGCTGAGTCATCAACTGGGTACATACTGGCTGGAACAAAGCCATCTACTAGCAAATCGATGATGTCCTTGATCTCACAGCAAATGACCTCGCAAGACATGTACGGATATCGGACGAACACAGTATCATTTTCACCCAGGTTGTTGTGTTTTTGACTCGAGCCATCCATCTCTTCTTTTCCCATCTGAATCCCAGAAGTCTCATCCTGATGGCTAGCGGCAGTCTCGGGCTCGTGTTGTTGTTTGACTCTGTCCAACTCTGTTTTTGGTTCGTCATTCATGGACAAGGATTCTGATACCATGCTGGAAGATGTCTCGCTGGAAGACACTTCAATCGAGTCAGATTTGAGAGCGGAGAGATGTGCGGTTCCGTTGGGAGGTAAGGTCACATACTTAACCAGGCCTGCCACGGCTTCCTCCGTGGAAAGGAATTCGATGAGCTGAGGATGTAACCCTCGCAATTCCTGCAAGAGTTCATCTTCTCCTAGTAATTGTTCCAGGGTGTATTCTCCGGATTCCAACAGGTCTTTCAGGGGACTTTCGAACGAAAAGGCTCCATTGCACCAAATATCGCCTGTCATCATGCCAGCCGCATCTAACAACGACATTATGAAAGTTTGAGCTCTTGTTGCTTGAATGACTACGGTAATGCGAGGTAATGATTCGTGTTTTGCTTTCTTGGACGCTACAAGGAGGTTCCGCTAGTAGAGGTGGTCCAGTCTGTACTGCTCTCTATGATAGAGACAGCAGGGCGTGCTGTCTGACAGCATAAAGAGTAAAAGAAATAGCACGGCTCAAAACATCCTCGTTTCACAACCCACCGCGCCTACCGGGACGAAGGCAAATGTCGACAAACCGACCAGAAAGACCGTCACGTCGGTTAAATCTAATCCGATTCCTTCCCGTTGGAAAATTCAGGTTGAAAAATATCAATTGAAGGAATCCCACAAAGTTCTCTGAAGCAGAATTTTCTGAAGACTCAGCTCCGCTAGTGACCCCTCCGGTATCCTGGAGAATTCGGACACGAATGACGATCCGATGGACCCCACGTGACTCACGACTAGGTCGACAAAAAGATTGTGGCCTCCGTATCAGATTTCTTGGGACAGCCCCGTTTACTCTGCACCCGTACCAGCAGGATATTTCATATCATGGCTATGCTATGCACCGTCGCTGTATGTGAATGATGACAACAGACCATTGTTTGGGCAGAAAAATCCTACACCATTTTAGGAGACTTTCTGAAGCATCGCACATGTACACATGATCAAGCGGAAGGTAGGTATGAATGATACGTATGAAACTCCAAGTTTCAGTTACACTTAATGTTTGCCTGCTGACGTCATCATTCGTGCAGGAGAAGGGTGAACCAGAAAACACCTGTTGGGGTTTCTCCCATGATGGCGGCCCTCCAAACACAAATTGTTGTTATAACATTCGCTGTTTATAAAAGGGTACAGTACGCAACCATACGCAACTCTCGGACAGAGGAGGGAGTATATCAGCCATTGATACCGAATCATTGTAACAATTTTTCTAAAGTATGGCCCTTCGAGCGTCGTGGAGGGATAGCAAAAGGCTATTGGATGCCACCCTGAGAAATTCTGCTTCTGCGGCTTCTCCGTTCCATTCTTCTGTTGCGCCTCCACGTTCGTGTCGATACCTTTCGACGGCAGTCGCGGCGGCTCCCAAGAAGGCAGCTCGACGAAGAATTGTTGATACAAAGGATCCTATTGTATTGGTAAGACTATATATTTCATGTGTGGTCAGATCTACGGAACTTTTCCTCTTTTATAAACATTTGTGCTTTTCCTTGTTCTTAGACGGAACGAGCGGCTGACCGAATAAAGGAAATTTTGAGTAGCAAACAAGAGAATGGAGAGTCAGCGCTTGGAATACGTCTCGGTACGAAACGTCGAGGTTGCAATGGTCTAAGCTATACTATGAACTATGCCTTTGAAAAAAACGGGAAGGATATTGAAATGGAGGCTCATGGAGTCAAGATCTACATCGAATCGATGGCACTATTCAATGTAGTCGGAACTGTAATGGATTGGGAAGAAACAGAATTATCATGTGAATTCACCTTCAACAATCCAAATTCAAAGGGAGAATGTGGCTGTGGCGAATCGTTTACTGTATAGCAAAGGCACAGAATGATCTAACTTGCATGCCTTTGGAGCCGACGAAAAAGGTAACTCTTCTATTCCACCAGATAGGAAATTATCATTATACAAGTGGCCAGGAATGTCTCCCTTGCACCTTAAACGGCGGTAACACTTAGAAAACAAACATCCCGGAATATCGTACTTTAACGTCTTGATGGCCCTAATCTTGGAATGAAAGCATTGCAAAAGGACAAAGTGATTGTTTCATCGGGCCATCCACTCCCGTTTGCGTATTAGACGCATCCTCTTCGTCATCTTTGATACAGGTAGCCTTGTCGCGTTTCGCCAGGGCCCTTGACATTCTGCTTTGATGTGATTTGGTCCATGCTTCGTGAAAGGACAGCATTCCAGAGCCATGCCATTTTATAACGCATCGCCGAACAAATGGAATCCACATTGCGGCGACGGTATAACAACGAAAGAGTGACAAGAAGAAGGTTGATTTCATTTGCTGCCTTAGACGTTTCCACCAACAAGGATGAAGTGGAAGGCTCAATGCGTCGGCCACGGGATCACCGACCAGTCTTCGGCATTGAAGACATCGAAAATAGAAAAGATCATTCTTGTAGAACTCAGGAGGAATATCAGATAATTTCAGTGATGGTGGCTTGCGATCCGTAATCTTCAAAAGATGATGCGAGATTTCCACCGAGCTTTCGTCGGGGTGTACAAGATGATCAATGAACGAGTCGAGTAGCGCCGTGGAATTTTCACATGGATCTGGATTCCTTCCCAACCCAGGTCCACAAGGATCCAGTGGCGGTAGCTCTTCAATAGACGGTAGATTGTCTAATCGAGTATCACCCTCTGACTCAACACCCAAAAGCCACCCAATATATCGCCATAGAGCAAGATAATCCAATCGTTCTTGTCTCGGTACTTGAATTCCAGCCAGGAGATCGATACCATCGAGAACATTGGCACTAAAACCTAGCAAGGTTGCCGCCATGTCCTCTTGATTGATTGGAATGCCATACTTTTCGGTATTCCACTTCTTCGAACCTGTTCGTCGGAGCAAAGCCCGACGAACTTTCGCATGGAGGACACGAACATGAATCACGGTTTTCCAACCTAACCCACCTGGAATGATTGATTCCAGACCCAGCCCAATACAGGCAGCATTTAGCTCACCTGTATCGAAGAGGCGTTGAAGGGATTGATCCGGGCGAGAAGGAGGGGACAGATATGCTGTAGCCAATACCACTGCGGCGATTTTTGGTATCGAAAAACCAGCGACTAATGATCGATAGTAGAGCACCAATGAAGCAACAGGAGTATACGCCAAGAAGACGCTCTGACCTCGTTGGAGTTGCTCTGGGTCCACCCAATTAGGCAGTTTGCTATACTTCTCCATGAATGCTACTAGTGCTGACTGTCCAGGCGAGCGTCTTTCTAGTTCGATATCTCGTGCCCTCTCGGCCACTTCAAGAAGGTCATTCGTCGGACCGAGAGGAGTATTCTCATCCGCAAGGAGATCCAAAATCCTATCCATCGATTCATCGCCTAGGAGTCGATACGGCTCCAACTGCTCCTTCTCGATATGAAATCCTCCCGACTCACGAGGCCACCACAAGACTTCTTTGTCAAATGTCTTCCGAAGATAAGATCCTTCGGGCCATTCATTTTTGTTGCGAGGTGGAGAATGTGCTGGGGGCTTGGACGCATTCAAGGACAACATCTCGCAAACATCTCCCCTTCCAGCAACTATTGTTCACAATTTATGATTATGAGAACAAATGCTGTGATGTGGCCAACATGACGAATCCTGTGTGTCTTTTGGCAGAGAAGTGGAAACTGATTCATCTTTCTTCCCCCCTTTAACTCTAAGAGGATCAAAAGGATGTACCGTTACTATCATTTAGCTTTGCAGGGGTATTAAGGGGGTAGTCAAAATTGGTTCGTCTACTCTCTCTAGTGTAACTTGCGGTGACACGGACAGTGACTAAAAGTGATCGCGCCACTGGCTGAACCACCGATCATCATCGATGCGATGCTACAAAGATTTTCCGTCTTTTAGTCCCTTGAAGCACATTCTACTAAAGCGACAGAGTGCGGACCGACCTTTTCGAGGAATGTTCATAGCTACCGTCAAGGACCTTTGCCAGTCTGCCTAAGATCCGAAAGGGTCAAAAGGATTCAATGGAGCCTTGGACGGTGGATGGTACATTTGCTGCTGCTGCTGCTGCTCCTGCGGCTGATAGAACTGTGCGGAGGATGGCGGAGGGGCACCGCTTATCCAGGGTTGCGCGTCACTTTGAACTCTTTGCAACATTATCGGCTGATGGAACGTCTGGTGTGTCGCGAAGCCGTTTCCCTGGGGCTTCGGGGCATGGGCATCGGGAACTGGGGACATCCCAAACAGGATAGGGACGACGTATTGCGTGTCGCTGACTATAGGAGCTGCCGTAGCGGAATATGTTCCAGGCCCAGATTGCAGCTGGAAGTATGAGGTTGAATTCGGTCCAACTGGAACAGTGGCTCCGGAAACGTAAGTCGGAAACGAAATCACTGGAACAACATCTCTCTCCGTAACCGATGCTGCTCGACTTCGCAGCGGGTCAAAGCCGTCCAAGCTTGAATTGCCTTTTAGGGTTTGCGCTGGTGTTGAGAATGCGCGTGCTACTGCAGGGGGTCTCGGGGTCGGTGTTTGTGGTGGAGTGGCGTAAATCGCACTCGCGTCGTTCATTTTCGGAACTTGACCAGGCTCTGGTATATGAGGCGGAACGACACCAAACGGCGCCGCGGCTTCACTCTTCGATACTGCATCCGGCTTGAGATCAGCAAAGGGAGAAACGTCAGATCTGGGCTCGTTCTGCTTTCCGTCCCATAAGCCGCTCGGTTGACGATTGGGCAGAGCTCGAGGCTGGGCCGAGGTACTAGCAGCTGGTGCCGCGTCGCTTTGAATAGTACCCCGAGGGGCAGTGAGAGCGCCAGCGAAGGCTTTGGTAGGGCAACTGGATGGGATCTTGCTGTTTGGCGTGATTGGCTCGCCTGAACTACTGAAGCCTTGCTTTTCTATCTTTCCAGAGGAACCCAATTCCTGACCACAACCCATCATACCTGTCCCCGTACTTGCTTTCGTGGAAATCGGAGCCTTCGCACCAGCTGGGGGTAGGCTGGGTTGCTTTAGAGGTGTCGGACTACCCTTTGTCGTATCTTCAGGCTTCTCTTTGCCTAAAGCGGATCCTGTTGGCGGTTTTGGTACCGGCGTGCCTTCCACACCATCGCTTGCGTCGGTGCTCGCCTTGGATTTCAATTCTTTCGATGAGGAGTCGTTGGGAATAACAGAGGAGCTACCATCGGGGGTTGGCTTGACAGGCTCTACAGTATTTTCTTGCCGAGGCTGTACACCACCGTTTTCGTTGGTTAACGCGCGCAGTTTCTTTCTTAACTCAATACATCGAGCCTCAGCCTTCTCCCGCAAAGCGACTTCTTCCTTTAGCTTTCTCTCAAGTTCCCGGTTCTTAGCCTCCAGCTCCTTGTTCTTGTCACGCTATAGAGCAACAAGCAATCGACAGGTGAGCAAAGTGATCCATTACCGTTACAGATGTTCGAAGCCCAGAAAGACTTACCATAATTTTTGTGTCGGTCTGCAAATGCTTGATCATCCGATCTGTATCCTCGACTTCGGATTTCATTTGATCAAGAAAGTTGGATAGTTTTCCAAGACTGATATTTCCATACATTCCGTTGGTAGCAGTAGTTGACGCTTTTGAAGCCAAGCTCGGCGAACTAGAGCTCGCTGCAGCGGGCCGTGTTTTGCCAGGAGATTCTTTTGTAACAGGTGGAGCAGGAACGGAGGGTGCTGACTGACTCTTTTGTTGAGTCAGCTGGCTTTCCGTGGAGGCTCGGGCTGGTTGCTTCAGTTGATGCTGCTCGTACTGCACGACACGATACGGTTCCAACATTTGTTGTTGGTACTGCAAATGAGTGTTTCCAGGGAAACTGTGTGTGAAGTATATAGCCTGATCGCCAACTCCACGGGCACTATTCGGATGCACCGATGGCTGCAAAATCTGGGTGTCAAACGACGCCACTGGAAAAGACATGTGAGCCATCACCTGCTGCGGTTGAATGAGAGGCTCCTGCTGATACACATATTGAGGCTGCGGAGTGATATGAGGTGGGATACTCTGCGGAGGGAGTTGGTGCGTGTCGATCTGAGGTTGCAATTGTGGCGGATGCGTTTGGCTGGGTTGTTGCTGTAGCGGTAGTGTTTGCTGCTGCTGTTGTAGTTGTAGCTGTTGTGGCTGTTTAGGTAGCGGCTGTTGCGGTTGTTTAGGCAACGGCTGTTGTGGCTGTTTAGGCAACGACTGTTGTGGTTGTTTAGGTATCGGCGGTTGTGGCTGTTTAGATATCGACTGTTGTGGCTGTTGAGGTATCGACTTTTGTGGCTGTTTTGGTGTCGGCTGTTGTGGTGACTGCTGTGATGCTGCCTGCTGTTGTGTATGTTGTAATTGTTGCTGAGGCTGTTGTGGAGGTAGTTGCTGAGGCTGTTGTGGAGGTAGTTGCTGTGGATGCTGCGGTGGCTGTGGCTGTGCCTGCATTTGTGTCACCTGCTGCTGCTGCTGCAAGGACGAAGGCGGAGATGATTCCAATGACCCAACCTGAGCCTGAAGATGTACTGGCTGGATGCCCTTTGGGATGGGATCTTCGACGCTTGTTACTACGAATCGACCCTTTTTCTTAACCTTCACATCAGGAACAACCTCGGGAGGTTGAGAAGGTACTGGTGGTGCAGTCGATGTGCCCTGAGATCCGAAGGATTGTACCGACTGAATCTGGGATGGAATCGATCCACTGTTGGCGACGGGAGTTGCACTGATTGTAGCCCCACCGACTGGTGGAGGCTGTGACGGGGGAGCGACAGCTATCCCTGCAACCTGAGCTGGGTTATCCTCCAGGAATATGAAACGACCTTTCTTCTTCTTTACCACGTGAACCGTCCCGTCTTGAAGCTTAACAATAGGGACGGCACCTATCATACCAACAACGTCATCACTATGCCCACTAGGTTGGGTCGGCGGCGGCTGCTGCTGCAATAGATTTGCCTGTTCAGGCTGGATTCGAATCTCTGTCGTAAGAGTAGGAGGTAATGGCGACTCTTCGTTGGGTATCCTCATCGGAAGATTCACGGCTACAGGACCTGGATTCGCGTTGGGCCTCTGCTCCAGAGAGTTGCTCTCTGATTGACTGTCAAACGACGATAGTTGACGGATCCTGTGTCCCACATTCTCTGTGTTCGATTGTTGAGGTTGAGGTCCTATGGATGAAACCGGAGTCTGTGGCGTATCATCGTCGAGATGATTAACGGACAGGCAACTACTCGAATGTAATAAATCTTGTTGCGGAAGATTTCGCGGTGGCGATTTATCATTCTCCCAAGCTGGGGAAACTGATGACTCCGCCACCCCAAAGACCTCCTTTACGACTCCCATGGCACCAACTCCATCCATACCCAATAGTGTCGAGCCAATCGAAACTTCGTGCGATACAAGATGTTGCATGGTTTGTCCGGTCAAAATAGTTTCTCCAGGGTCCTTCTCATTTTCAGCTATCTTTGCTTGTAATGCCATGGGGCCATCTAATGCATCCGGTGAACCCAGTAGAGCCAAACCTGCTACACTGGAAGAATCAGAGAATGATGGCGATGGTGGCCCCCGGCCGTAGTCTACTACGTTGACACCGTGGGATGGGTTCGATGGTGGCGCAACCTTCCAGGAATTATTCTCCGCCAATAGTAATGTTGTGGTAGATTCAGGACTCTCCTTCTTTTCTTCTGTCAGTGTCGAGTGCTGGATTCTCTGCGGGTCATCGTCCATGGAGAAAGCCTCACATGAAAGGTTTCTTGTCAAAGACTCGGACAATTCCATCTTAAAGATAATTCTGTTCGCAGCAACAAATCTTTCAGTCACAGAATCAACCACGAATATCTCCTTGACGCCAAGACGTGACCTTAGCTGTTGATATATCTGTTGCTTCTGTCCTTGCTATGGTCCGGAAGATTGTGACAGCGTATGGAATTCAAATAACCAACTGTGAAGACCTTCGACGCTACAGTACAATCATCACTGTCACACTCTCTCACAGTAGACGTCGTTTTGTCGTGTAACTGTGCGTCCATTCATAGCACAGCTCATACATATGGTACCTGACATAACCGTAGCCGCGCCGTGTGGAATGAAAGTGACAATGTATTAGTACTGAGATAGTTCCATAAATGTCCCATCGAGTCACAAGTGAGGCCGGCGAAGACGAAAATGAAAAATGAGGATGACAGCCATCCATTGCACATGCAAAATCGAAGGGGTCGGTTTGGTCGTTGATTGGGTATATGTAAGATATAGTATCTATTACATGATACTTAAGCGGGCTCGTTGCGTCACGACGATCCCAACCATTCTTTTTCTTTCGTCTGTTTTGGCAAGCTATGGTTCCACAACAACTTTCTTCTACTAGTTGCCTGGACAACAACCCGTCGCACATTTCCGAAGTACAACGTACCAGGACGAAAGTATAGGGAGGAAAGAAAAAGACAAGATGACAGAATTCGACGCAACTGGATTTGCAGCTATTGACCAATTTTTTGGAAATGGCAGAGGGGACAACGCCACTTCTAGCAGCCTATCCAAAAGGATAGTTCCGCAGCCACCGTCCAACGGGCCTATGAAGGGAAATCATCGACGAGGCGTGGGATCTGCCCCTCCTGTGAATCCTTTGCAAAGTAGCGATTTCACTAAGAAGGTTCTTGCCGTGGGACGGAAACGTAGGCGGGGTGACGATCATGACGACGATGAGGATGTTGACGATCCCATAAACGATGATGCAAATGAGGAGAGTGACGACGACGAAGACAATGCGGGTAGAACAGCAATCCTATCTCCTCGAAACTCCTCAACGAAGGATACAAATAGTACAATCGTCCCGGAACTAAAGAAGAAACTCGGAAAGAAGGCACGAAAGAAGCTTCGACAGGAACCCAGCGGCGAATCGTCCCCGCCCGGTGATGGATCGGCGATAGAGAATCCAAGCGGATGTGAAAGTATTGTAGTCGCCGGTGACGAGGAGACTACGCCTGAGGAGGAAAAGACTTCGAAAAAGCAGAAACGACGCAAGGTTCGAAGTCGACAAAAGAATATTCGGAAAGACAATCGAGAACGAGATCAGAAACCAGATCATCTCATCGTCGGTCGTCGAAATTATGATGGAAGACCCCTTACGGCGGAAACTAGAGCGAAACTCAATCTTCCTGCACCAAAGATTCGATCACCGTTCAGTACAAGCCTACCACCTCAAGAGGATGATGATGGACAGATGGTAGGAGGCGGTGGTCTAGCAGTAGATGACCTTCTAGGAGAGGACGATACCGGAGTTGTTGTACCAACCCTGAAGGGTAGTCAATTATCAGATACAAAGATCAAGAAAAAGAGCAAAAAGCCGAAATATAAGAATCTTAAAGTCTAAAACTAAAACCCCTGTTTCAAAAGACGGGTGGTGGAATAGATCTCTTCTACAACGCATAGCTTTGCAGAAAGCCTAAAAATAGCCACCGGATTTTACGTATCGCGTCCATGCGAGGTATCATTCATTCATTATCCCCCCCCAAAAAAAGAAAATGTTTTGGGTCTTTCAGTCGAGATCCGAATCATCGCTACTCGCCTGTTCTGCTGCCTCCCTCTCAAGACGTTCCTTTAACATTTCCACAATTGCCTTTTGTGTACGTTTCTCAAGCCGGTTTAACTTATCTTGTATATCCCGCATTAAATCCCAATTTAACTTTTTCGGTAAGGATGTACCATCCGTTAATCGACGTCCCTGAATATTCGTAGCGACGACGACCTCTTGCTTCGCCTCCTTGAGAGCATCCTTTAGGACTGAGGATGATCCCATCTTTCCAGATTCCTCTGTTCGTTGCCGTTTGTTATCTGGTTCCTCCCCACCTTCCGTTTCCCCATCGATCCCACTCAATGTCTCATCATGCGGAGCATAATTTCGGAACGAGACAACCTGAGACTTCCTATTAGTATTGGATTCTCCTTCAACGTGATCTTTGTCCTCGGTATCCGCATCGGATACCTTCGTTCTTCCAGCTTTGGCAGCAAGTGCCGCCAAACGAGCTTTTCGATCTACCATTCCTATTTTCTCTCTCTTACTGTATGAGACGGAAGTCTTCTTAATTTCAGAGGATGTTACGATTCTTGATCCGAATGACGTAGATAGCAATTTCGAAGGAAGCGGCCCTCCAAAGTTCCTCTTCACAAAGGCGAGGTTCTGATCTGACGATCGAAAAACAAGTGGGGAATGTAAGAACGGCACTTTCTTCGCCCTCCGGGGATGAGACCCGAACATTGTTAACAATGACCTCTCCTAAGGGGCCCTGACACTCCCGCCATCTTGGTGTTCGCAAATGCAAAGAGATTTTCCACGCGCTGACAGCTTTCCCATCATAACGAAAGTGCATCAAGGTCAAAGTTGCCCCCTTTTGACACCATCTGCTTCGATCCAGCGGATTGTTCGCTGGTGGTACTTCGGCGGGAGACGAGAATCTACGTCTCCTTGGAACTCAAACTCCTAGTCTTAGACCTTGGACCACAGCTACCATGCTACTGACTGATTATTCAGAAAGAAATGTAGTCCCCATGAATGCGCCCGAAAGAACTGAAGATATATCTGACCCAATCGCAACGCCAACCTTGTAATGTTTCGACCTCCCGGTCCAAGTTGACCAGGCATTTGGCAGATCCATATTTCCGGTCGCTGTGTTGCACTTCCTGTGCCGTATAAAGATTTTTACCGAAATAGTATCACATGTCCAACGTCGGCCCTCAAAATGGTACTAAAGTAGCTAGCAAGCGGGCTCAATCTACATTTAACAACCCTACAAGCTAGGCCACCAGTAAGCGGGCATGACCCAGAACATCGGATGCAAGTTCTGATTCGAGGGTGCCCTCGCCGAGATGAACGTGCAAAAGCTCCATAGACTGGAGCCAAAGCCCTCCGTCTTCGGCTCTTCTGTGGTAACGGGATGTAGAGGAAAGGAGCGACCGGGCCATCGCCGTGTTGCCTTTCTTGCCCATATTGCCCCCGAAGTGGGAACAGATATTGACTATCCTTCGAAGGATTTTCCCCGAAAGCTCACCCCGCTTCGGATTAGGTGCGCTGGCGTGCCACTCGAGTACAAACGAACAGAAATCCGCAGCTGACTCAAGGGAGCCCTCGTTGGCTTCCATACTATACGGGAGGGAGCAGATGCTCGAGATTGCGTCGTGTAGTAGTTCAACTGGGACATTTCTCAAAAACTTCATGGCAGATGGCAAGTTCAAACCGGATGAATGCTCAGCAGGCAACTTTGTACCTTCCGCTGCACTCCACTGATGGCAGGCCTTGTAAATGGACCCCAACGAGCGAAGTGCCGCCTCAAACACCGGCGCTAGGCTTCGTTTGTCCGAATTACTGACACAGGAAAGCTGGACTACGGGAAGTAGTAATTGACATGCTTCGTCAATGACCGTAGACCTCAGCAGGTTGGTGTTTCGTTGTACCGCGTCCATTACAGCATCGATTAGCTCTAGAATCTTGATTCGAACGGCGTCCATCGGAAAGGTATCAGTCACCGAATGCGAGGTGCAAAGAGAGCACAACCATGATGACAGCCCAATCTTGCCAACTAGATGAACCGCAGCCTTTCGACCGCCAACGACGAGAAGTGTCTTGATCGTGTCCAGAAGCAATACGTATTCCACAGTTTTCATTTCGTCTGAAAATGACGACAATCGAATGTTTTCAAAAGAAGTGAGTAGTAACTCCGGCGCATGGCAAGAGACTACGAGTCGATAACTGCTTGAGTCCAAAAATCCATCACGCACATGGTTCAATGCCCAGATACGTTCCTTTCTTGATTGCGCGGGATCGTCCCCTGCGGAACAATAAAGAGCAATAAAAGCTGGAAGTCGACTCATGTCCTGGAAGGCTCCGTGTTCTGTGTCACTTTTCAGAAAGTAACGATTGAGTGGAACATACATGGCGTCGTCAGGCTTTGAGATCGACAACGATGCTCTCGCTAAGAAAGTAGAAACAAGGGTCGGTAGAATCGGTACGACCGCAGCGGTGCATTCCTGCTTCTCACGTTCTAGGACCAAAGCACGTTGCACTGAAGACAAGAGCATTACAATCTGAGGTCGTTCCCTCCAGGATGACATGGCGCGAGCTTCCTCGGTGTTGCACGCGGATAGAAGTAGGCCCAGTATGCATACCGAAAATCCCCGAATCTCTTCGCAGCGACTTGCTAGTGACGCTAAGCAAAGACCCGGTACACTCTTGTCGCACATTCGTTTCGCCATAGCCGATAGCGGACTTGAAGAATCTAACGCTTTTGTGGTCCCATTGTGACCCTCCTTGTTTCCCGTTCCTCGTTCGTCTTCGTTCACTGTACAATAATGAAGAGCCCCGAGCAAAAGAGGGAGAAGCAATGCCGGGCTATACCTTTCGTGGACTCTCTTATCGCGAACATAATCTCGGGCTGAAGTATAGCTTTCGCCTAGCCTTGAAGAGGAGTCCGTAAAGCCTGTGTCTGGTTCAATATGGTCTTTGGTGTCGCCATCGATCATTTGGTCGGACGACTCGCGCTCACCACCATCGGCACCCTTGGGGGTGATGCAATCATCTACAGGAAAAAACGATATTGTCTCTTGAATTCGGCTCGTCTCTAGGCCATCCAGAAGCCAGTCCCATCTTCTATTTTCCCGCGAGGGTCCATGATCGCCGCCTAAACATCGACTTTCGTCGAGGAAAGGTAAGGGCGCGCTACCTCCGGCACGGGTCGAGCACAAGATTCCGAACTGATAAACGGCCTTGTCGAGCGTGTTGAGACCGGCAGTACTTGCTGACCACAGTGACTTCCAGACCTGCGATTCAACTGCAATACTGACGGGAGACAGCTCGATGCAAGTGTGCATCAACAGAACAAGCGCTACGAGGTCGTTTTCCTTTGTCTCTGCGCTTCGCCCCCGCAGTAACATAGCTTCGAACTTACTATGGGACGTCACCATTTGAAAGACGTCCGAAGGCTCAATCGCCTCTCGAGCAAAACATCGGAAAGCTTCGTCCCTCTCTAGCCGCGTCAGTAACGTTTGTACCAATGTGAGCAAACCCGCAGAGAGATCAAACATCTCTACCGTCGTCCCATCGTGTATGCCGTGCTTCAAAGCACTGCGGAAAAGCTTTTGAAACAGCGAACGGTTCGCGAGTGTAAACACTTGGGTATCAAAGTGACCACCGCTGTCGAATAGTGTTATCAAGGAATCAATTGCCTCACTGCGATCAATGCTACCCAGAACGCGTGGTTCCCTCTTGTTTGCCCACAAAAGACGTTCCGACATTACAATCAACAGAGTACTACGTAGCTCTCTACACAGCTCTCCGTGCTGGACACCCTGTTGATCATTGGTTTCCAGGATCGACCGGCCAAGCCGACATATTTCGCCAACATGGTTGCCCCGCGAATACCCGAGTTCGATTATCGCACGCAATGCTTTGTAGGTAGCATGCACAAATTCTCGCGTGACTGTGGATTCGAAGCCTTCCTCGATGAATTGATTCGCAAGGTCCAGAGCCCCTCTGTCGAATTCATCTGCCTGAAGGTTCTGCTTCATTGTGACCTATCATGACAGGGCGTTTAGAGTATCGTTCTAACAATAGAGTGCCGTCAGACATTAAAATCGAAATAACTCACCTGATCGTCAAAGGTCACAGCTGAAGTAACCCTCGAGATGGTCGCATCCACGATCGAGGTCATGGAAGCTTCACCTTCTTGGTGTTGCCCGAGAAACTCGACCAAGCCTAGCACGGCGGGATCCAGAATCCCCTGTTTCCATATCGGCAAGTCCAAAAATGATGACTCGCTGAACCTTGCCAAAAAGGGGGGCGCGAATCGAGCTGGATCAATTTTCAAGAGAGCCTCGAGAACACGCCCGCGTGCCTCGAGGACTTGAGAATTACCCGAAAGCCGATCGAGATCAGTGCACCGACTGATAGCTCTATCCTCTCCCTTTCTTGAAAAAAGGACTAGCAGGTATGTTGATTCCATCGTCTCGCTGCTGAGGATGTTTGCAACGACGTCGGAAAGGTACGCCTCGAGACGCGGGCACAGCTCATCGCCAAGCGGAGAGTTTTGAGAGAAGGACCACCACTTTCGGAACAGTACTCCAAGGAGACCGAAATCATAGCGATTCGAACTCGTCGATGGTGCCGATGGTGCGGATTCCACGGAACAGCCTAGTGCCAGACCAGCAATAGCAGCGACTGCTTTATCGTTTGAATGCTCTTGAAGTAAGCTCAACTGCACGCTCAGAACGTCACGACGCGTAGGTGAATCGTAGAGCAAGGGGAGGCTAAGATACTTTTCTCTGTATTTCCGATCCTTTAGGCCATTGTTATTCGCGTGTGCCTCAGAGAACGGGCTTGAGTGATCAGTTCCTGAGCACGACACCAGCAGGGCGTCAAGATCAGAAATGATGTCGCTCTCTCTTAATGCACGTAGGTCTTCAATCGTCTGCGACGCTAGTAGTTTCGCATAGGTGCTGCAAGAAGATATCAAAGCAGGAAACATTTGACGCAGCAACGATTGGCCAGGTACTTTTTCGAAAGCAAATCCAGAGACAACACCAATATGAACATAGAACCGGGCAAAAGCAAGAATGTCACAAGGCGCCGCCGGAGCGGTTTTTGGTTTAATTTCTTCGCTGCTATCCTTTGCGTTTACCAGTAGCTTCAGGAACGTGTGCTGTGGACCCAGGGTAGCTGAAAGTAGTCTCTCGAGACAACCAACTGCTTCATTCTGACTTTGACGGAATTCCACTAACTGCTTCGAATATTGCACCAGAAACGATCCCTGAGCAGTCGACAGAACCGTTGCATCGCCTTTGAGTCTCTGTACTGATAGTATGAAGTCTGCGAAAGGAATTGGATCGCGTTGAAATAGTAGTACCCTTGTGGCCACTTTAATGACCATCATCGCGAAAGGAACCTCTCGTCGACTATCTGCGAAGGCCGTCATCATTAGGATCGAGCAATTCAGATGCCCGGCTGCGAGATACTTCGTCACCGCACTCGCGATCTCGCCCAATACAACGATGGATCTGACTCTAGCTGTAGCCACTATCTCACAAAAGAATGGCAACGTTTCGATGGTCAGGGCATCGAGCCAACAATCAAGCTCAACTCGTGTATACTCGATGCTTTCAGGGCCGTTGCTTCTCCCTTCCAAAACTGGCGCCAGAAGTATCCTTGCGATTTCGAGACAGCGATCGTGGACTACGTCATCCTTCGTTTGAAGCATAATTTCGAGGACACAGCCAACAGAATTGACATGATTGTTCGAATATCTCTAACGTACCAAAAGATGAGGAGCAGAAATTAAGGGAACGCCAGTCGTGAACACGGATATCGTGGACTTCAAACTTACCGAGCACAGACTGATGATTCTTCCAAGGCACCTTAGCAGATTTCGCTGGACGAAACAAGGCGCCCTCGAAAAGTCGTGCCACTCAGGTAGAAGCTTCATCCAGTCAAACGATGATTCGCCGACCTCTTCAGGGAAGATTTCCGCATATTGTTCGAGAAGAATGTTGAGAGTACAACTAACCATGGCCCCCTCTGCAGAATGAGATCGAATATCTTGTTTGGATCGAACCGCCAGTATCAGCTGCAGATCAGGAAGCAAGGAAATAAACTCCGATCGAACACTATTCTGGACCGATGCCGACGAAAAGGAGCCCGGTATGAGATCTTCGAGCGCGATGAAACGCGATATGGATACATTAAGAAACTTTACAGTTTCCAGTATAACCAACGGATTTCCACTCTGTAGCGCTCTCGCGAGGGCCTGTCGCTTCAATTTTAACGGCCAGCTAGTACTGAGGAGGTCAATGGCAGACGTCTCGGCCTTGGCCAATATCTCGTTATCCCCCACCAAGCAATCATGTGGAGATGGTCCGTCTTTCATCAACACATTCAGGAATCGGAGCGTCGATATGAAAGCGAAATGTTTACCTGGATCAGGGATTGGTATGACCCGAAGGAGCTCGGGCAACAAAAGCGGCGACTTCTGTGTACAATACACGAGGAACTCACGAGGTCGCATTCCACCGCTTCTGGATTGGAAGAGTCGTAGCATCGCATACAAAACAGGATGCGTCCCTTGTGACGGAAGTTTACCCAACACTGGCGACTGTATTCTATCTGCCATGAGCAAATATAGCAATCGGCGAGACTCAATAGCTGCCTGTGACAGAACGTCGTCCTTGGAAAGATCCAGGTAGACGTCAGCTCCGGCTAGCACATCTCGAATGAAGTCATGGTTGTGGAGTATGGGGGCGTAATCCGATAAATCGCAAAGGTGCGATAGAGGATCACGTGCAAACAGATCATTCCATTGCTTAGAGTTGAGTGATTTTTGCATCTTTGGATTGCCAAGAAGCTTTCGACCAGTTTGGAGCAATCCCAACACAGCATCAAAATAGTCTGAGTCGTCCAGCTCCTTCAGTCCATGAGTTTGAGAGTGTCTGGCTAGTCCATCTCGGAAAGCATGATAGACGATCCCAGGCTTTATCTTTCGTTCTCGATTCCCCGCGGTACAAACGTAGGCGGCGACAGCCGAATCCCCTGTCTTGAGAAGTGTAGATGCTAGCCGTATCGCCATGACTCTGGCAGGTTTCTTCGTCGAGGGAGTCCTTTTTCCTTGTGTCGTCGTGTCATCGACCGATTTGTCCACTTCACGTGGTGGGGGTGGCGGTCTCAACAATACCTTTAACACTCCATCCATTAGTTCTTCGTCTAGAAATCGGCAAACTAGCCTTGCGTTGCCAATCGATGTCCTTGCTACATTTTGGAGAATTTGTAACGCTACTGGTGCAAGCTTCCCGCATCCACCATAAATCCCAGGTTTCCCATGTCCCTTGTCAGTCTCTTCTATCAATACGTTAAAGATACCCTTAAGTCGAAGCTTGAGCAAGGCTGATAAAAATGGATGTTGCCGTGAAAATTCATCAGTATCCCCCCCGTCCCTTCCATCATCGCCAGTCAAGGACTGGTCCGGTACCCCATCTTGAAAACTCTCTAGAGGAACTGATGCAGTTACGAGCTCTGCCAAACACTTTAGGTAAGCCTTGTAGATTGCCCTTGACAATTTTGTCTGCTTTCTGCGAAGCAACGATTTGTGAATAGTACTCGATGAGGAGGGGATCCAATCATCTCCGGTTAGTTCAATCGCTAGTGGACTTTTCCGGAGATATGCCTTCAGAAGTCCCGTAGGCCACTCTCCTTTGATGACTTCGGCGACGTCACCTCTAGACACCGCTGTACCGACAAATGGAACATGGTAGGAACTCGTATCTTCCTTCCAAGATTCTGCCTTCTTAAACTTCTTACTAGGAGGCGGATTGAGTTCAGTGTTTCGATTATCCTCCTCCTCCTCATCATCAACATCATCGGACGAGGAATATTCATCTCCATCGTCACCAGAACAACTCATCAAAGACAAAGCGACAAGTCTCTCTTTCCGCACTTGCTTTGCGAAACGCAACAATACTTGATGTATGGCAGAAGGGTTCTCGCCATTCAGTGTGGCCGCGAATTCTGTAGCGCCCAAAGGTTCAAATTTCCTGTTTGATTCTCCCATGTTCGTGAGAATTGTCAGATATGCATCGTTTTCTACGAAAGGAGGAAGGTGTCAAATGCTCGAAAATGCCTTCTCTTGTCAACAAGAAGAAGTATCGTCTGCAGGTAATGATGGGTGGGGAAAGGGCAGAAAAAAAGGGATGGGGGGGGGGGGCGGGGGAATAGAAAGGAAAAGGAATAAAGGGAAGGAATTCCCTGTTTTGTGATTCCCATCCGACGGGGGTTTGCAAATATGGCGCTAGTGGTCAAGGGGGAAACATTAAGCCCTACATGAGGGTACGACGTGCAAAATATATGCCCAAGACCCGGAGGTTTTCTTCCGAACGAGTATATATCGCGGGGAACCGCGGCGCGAAAAGTTTTATAAGTGGGGCGAAATAGGACCGTGAGCACAACGCACAACCCTCGTACTCTTGGTTTGGAGGGTATGATCTATGGCGAAGGGTTGGTGGTATGAAGGATGATATCGGAAATTTGACGGGAATTCTTCCCGAGGAAATTTATAAAACTTCGGTTGCATTTTGCCGATAACATGCCGTGCATGATATCGGCATGTTATATTTTTACTGTCACAGTCACATACCGTATGCTCATTCTTACCGACAGGGGGGATATTGTTGTCGTCGTCAAACTTGGAGTCACATATCATAGTTTCCGCAGTCAACACTTCGTGGGTACGATGGCTAGATACAAAAGTACGCTTCGCCGAACCTGAATTTCCCACACGGATCTGCCGAAAGCACATCCGCAACAGCCCAACAAACCTCCAAGATCCCTCTCAAAGGTTGCACTAGAGCATCTGATTTGCCCGTGATTCACTCCAATGAAGGCAAAGGAACTCAAGATACTCCGAAAGACTCTTGCAAAGTTAAATAAGGTCGACTATGATCCACTGGTTGGATTTCCGACTGAGCTCCTTTCCATTGCCTCGAAGCGTGATGGTGACCAAGATCTCACTATTCGGTTTAGTCCATCCACCGGACTATCAACGGTGGAATTCGAGAGGATAATGTCGTTATTTCTTGCGAATATGGAAAAGATGTATGAGGAAAGTTCCTGGGGTCTCGAGAAGGAAGAGAAATCGAAAGAGTTGAAGCATACCAATGCACGATTTTTGTTGTTGGAAACCTCTGGTACTGGAAACCTGGCAGGGTTCGTTCATTTTCGGTTTGACTACGACGACTGTGATGCACCGACACAAGGAGTTCTATACATCTATGAAATCCAAATCGATACGTCTTTTCAGAGACAAGGCCTTGGGAAGAAACTGATGCATCTATCTGAACGAATCGCCAAGAAGGCCGAAGTATCCAAGGTGATGTTGACTGTATTTAAGAAAAATCACAATGCCATGAAGTTCTACGAGGACATGGACTATGAAATCGATGAGAGTAGTCCAAGCAAACATAACGACCCGACAGACTACGAAATTCTGAGTAAGCGAACGTAGCATTGACGAAAGCTTGCCAATTTTTTGCCTTGCCATTTCATCAGGCCCTAGACGACACCGCTGTATCCTGCGCTGCCATGGATTCTGTCTGTATTGTACACATCACGAGCCAACGTTTGAAGTATGATAGGGTACTTAGGTCAAGGATCAGATCATTACGTTTTTCGTCGTTACAGCTACTATGGAATTCATTTCAAGAATGTTCGTGCGCTGAAGGACACACTTCTCAACAACCGTTACCAAGGCGGATGTAGAATCCGGACCCGAGATTCCACTTGTCGTACAAGACTTGTGATCCCCAGATGACCTTCATAATGCCGTTACTCAGCAATCCATCGCCATAGGTGTCAGTGACGTCTAGGATGGTACATCCGCTCGTGGGGAGGCATCGTTCATAGGCATGTTCATTGTCTGGCTCGAATGTGTTGTAGTTCCAGAGGATTCTACCATCAATTGCGTCTGTCAAGACGATGCTATTTTCTTCCGGATATCCATCAGAGCGGAAAATGACAGTTAGCGACGTACAAGTGCCATCTGTAGGGGCCGCCACGGGAACTTCGGCCGGGGTGGGCATAGAAAAGGGAGCTGGTGTGGATAGAGCTACAGTGGGGCTTTGTGTGGGCGTAGCAACGGGGGTGGAGGCACCACAAAGACCATTCACACTACTACCCCATTCAGCACAGCCGACACTCTGAAACCAAGGAATGGCCGCGCTTACTCGTGCATAGATACCAGGGTATTCTGGTCGAGCACAACCTATGCCAAATGAAACGACGCCGACCAAGACGTGTTCCATATCTTGCCGAATAACAATAGGACCCCCCGAATCTCCCTGGCATGAATCCTTTCCTCCTTCACCGGCACAAAACATGACGTCCGATACGTAGGAGGAGCCATACGCACTTTCGCAGCCGGTATCACTAATAGTCGGGACGGCGACATCGCGAAGGCTATCTGAAGCACTACCCCCTTCTGAAGTGAGTCCCAACCCGAGAATTGTCAGAGCTTGACCAGCCCAAGGTGCGGCTGGATCATTGTTCAAGGTCACTTGGGCTCCAGTGGTGGTGACGGGCGATCCCAACCTATGGAGGAAGAAGTCGTTCTCACTGGTATCGCTGTTGTAGCTGGGGTGCATGCGTCCATCAACGACTTCTCGAATACTTGTACCGATAGTCACAGTTTGTCCAACGTAGCCCCCACAGTGAGCCGCTCCAAGAACGATATCAGGACCAATCAGGGTACCACCGCAGCCACCCATACCAACTACGAAATGAAAGAATAGGTAAGGTGTTAGTCTTGTCATCG
>Ga0194115_10002697_pt1 | contig 20848 bp, 18 predicted proteins | sample TA2MahsurfametaG_3_FD_148656 | JGI IMG/M metagenome (GOLD analysis project Ga0194115, IMG submission 148656) | Freshwater microbial communities from Lake Tanganyika, Tanzania - TA2015002 Mahale S4 surface | ecosystem: Environmental > Aquatic > Freshwater > Lake | place: Tanzania: Lake... | reverse complement strand
TGTTGGTTTTGAGAGAGAGATCAGGTTGAATCGCGTTGACTTTACGTATCCGGGAGCAGGTCAGCCCGCGATCCGGAATCTGAATCTGGCGATAATGGCCAAAAGCATCGTCGGTTTTGTTGGTGCTACTGGCGGTGGGAAGACCACAACTGTCGATCTTATACTTGGTCTTTTACTGGCTAACGAGGGATCTTTGACGGTCGACGGCGTGCCGATCGACGATTCAAATCGTCGTCAGTGGCAGAGGCTGCTCGGTTATGTCCCCCAACAAATATACCTTGCAGACGACTCTATCGCGGCAAATATAGCGTTTGGCGTGCCTAGAGAGAAGATGGATATGAGCTCCGTGGAACGCGCTGCTAAGGTTGCAGAAATCCATGATTTTATTATTAAGGACCTGCCCAACGGTTACGAGGAGAAGGTTGGCGAGCGCGGTGTGAGACTCTCTGGCGGTCAGCGTCAGCGGATTGGCATCGCTCGTGCTTTGTATCGAAACCCAAAGGTGTTGATCCTCGACGAGGCTACCAGCGCTTTAGATAATTCCACTGAAAAAGCGGTAATGGATGCAGTGAATAACCTTGCTCACAGCGTAACATTGATTATAGTTGCACATCGTTTGACAACGGTAGCCAAGTGCGATCGTGTTTTCATTTTAGACCGCGGTCGGCTGGTCGGCGAAGGAGCGCCTGCGGAACTCGCAGCGTCAAATGATTTTTTCCGACGTTTGTCTCGAGCTCAGGAATCAAATGAATCTCTTCACAAGATGATGTCTGTTTAAACAGTTTCGGTTGAATAAAATTCCAAAAGTTGTTGGCTTTCTTGCGGACAGTTTTCAGTTCGTCGTCTGATTTTAAATAATCTCCATCGGGTGCGTGAGTTCTGATGGTTGCCTACGAAGGCATATTTCGGTGGGTGCTTTTTGACAGTCGAACTGATCCTTCAAACTGTCAGTTCTAGAGTTGACTATTTGTTTGTTGGCACGAGTTCATCACGGCGGACGCAGAGAGTCGCGATTGTAATGGCTAGGATTTCGAAGATCTTGATTACCGGGGGCTCGGGTCTGCTTGCTGCAAACTGGGCGATCCATAAGCGACGCGAGTGTGATGTTCTGCTTGTACTTCATTCCCGAATTATTCGACTGAATGGTGTCCGGTCGATATCCTTGGCCTTAGATCGCCCGAATGATCTGCAGAGGGTGTTCCGCGAGTTTAGACCGGATTATGTTGTGCACGCGGCGGGTATGACTAGCGTAGAGGCGTGTGAAAAAAATCCGGATCTCGCGCATCAAGTCAACGCTGACCTGGCCGGCGCTGTCGCGGGTGCCTGCGCTTCGGTCGGGGCAAAACTTGTGTACATCTCCACGGACCATCTCTTTGCGGGCGACGCGCCAAACGTAGCCGAGGGTGTTAGTCCTGCGCCTGTGAATGTTTATGGGCGTAGCAAGGCGCTTGCTGAGGTTATGGTAAAAGCGCAAAACGATGAGGCGCTGATTCTAAGAACCAATTTCTTCGGTTGGGGCCCGCCGTACAGGGCCTCGTTTAGTGACTCAATTATCTGGCATCTCAGGCACGGAATCGAAGTTAAGCTTTTCCATGATGTATATTTCACGCCAATACTGATTGAGGTTTTGATCGACGCTACCGAAGATTTGGTTCGAAGAAAGGAGCGTGGCGTTTTCAATGTTGTGGGCGATGAGCGATTGTCAAAGTATGAGTTCGGATTGAAATTCGCCGAGGCGATGGGGGCTAGGCGAAGTTTGGTCAGGCCCATTTCGATATTAAATCGGCCTGGGCTTGTGAGGCGTCCGATGGATATGAGTTTGAGTAATCAAAAAGTGACAAGGACGTTGCAAAGAAGTTTAGGGTGCTGTGACGATTTCATCGTAAAACTTTTTCAGCAGGATAGTCCTGAGTTTTCAGGAGAGATACACAGTTTATGATCCCATACGGCAAGCACTTTATTGACGAGGACGATGTACGCGCGGTTGCACGAGTGCTTCAGAGCGGCACTTTGACGCAGGGTCCGGCGGTAGATGCGCTTGAGGCGGCAATTTCGAGTTATGTTGGTTCGAAGTACGCGGTTGCGGTGTCTAGTTGTACCGCTGGTCTGCACCTAGCAGCGGTCGTCGCGGGAGTTAAACCTGGTTCCACTCTTGTGACCTCACCAATTACCTTTGTCGCTTCCGCCAATGCAGGGCTTTATACGGGTGGACGGGTTGAATTCATTGACATTGATCCGGCAACCATCAATATGTCACCGAATTGTCTTGAGCGTGTGTTGTCGGAGAGCTCTGGCATTCGAGCAGTCGTTCCAGTGCATTTTGCGGGACTTGCATGTGATATGGCAGTCATAGGAGCACTCGCCGAAAATGCGGATGCTATGGTGATCGAAGACGCAGCTCACGCTCTTGGTGCGCGTTACGCAGATGGCCGAATGGTTGGATGCTGTGCACATTCGACCATGACGGTTTTTTCGTTACACCCAGTCAAGGCAATCGCGGCGGGCGAGGGTGGAGTGATTACCACAAACGATGAATATGTATATCGCAAGCTCTTACGATTGCGAAGTCATGGCATTAACAAACTTGACGATCCGTTTCTAGATCTTGAGGCTAGTACCAGTAATGGTACAGTTAATCCGTGGTACTACGAGATGCAAGAGCTGGGGTTTCATTATCGGATTACTGATATTCAGTGTGCTCTTGCACTGTCGCAGCTTGGCAAGATTGAAGCCTTTATTGCTCGGCGGCGTGAACTGGTAGACCGATATGACCGTGCGTTCGCTAACATGGCTCAATGTAGACCTGCCCAAAAGTCTGGTCGGGATGAAAGCGGGCATCATTTGTATGTCCTTCGAATCGATTTCGCTATGCTCGGTAAAAGTAGGCTTGAATTTATGCAGGACCTCAGACTCGGTGGAGTCGGTACGCAGGTGCACTACATTCCGGTCCCGGCGCATCCCCATTACCGACGTCTTGGGCACTCTCCTGATGCTTTTCCTGACTCAAAAGAATACTACGAACAGGCGTTATCGTTACCTTTGTTTTACGACTTAACTGATAACCAGCAAGCTCAGGTTATTTCTGCCGTCGCGGAGTTGGTGACTTGAAGCTTGCGCTCGGGACAGCGCAATTTGGACTCGCTTACGGCGTAGCTAATGAAGTTGGCCAAGTCTCGCGGGGACAAGCAAAGCGTATGCTCCAATTCGCGTTCTCGCGGGGTATCCGCTCCATCGATACCGCGATTCGTTATGGTGATAGCGAAACTTGTCTCGGCGAGCTCGGCGTTAGCAAGTTTGATGTGGTCACTAAACTTCCGCGTTTACCGGATGGTTGCAGCGACATTACGGGGTGGGTTAGCAGTCAAGTCGCTTCGTCTCTCGCTCGCCTACGAGTTCATTCGCTACACGGGCTTTTGCTGCATCGTGCTGAAGACTTGATCGGCCCGCATCAGAGACTGCTATACCGAGCGCTGATGGCCCTGAAAGAAGAAGGACTGGTTCAGAAAATCGGTGTTTCACTTTACTCTCCGCTTGATTTTGACAGTATAGATAAAAGTTTTACGGTTGATTTGGTTCAGGCGCCGTACAACCTCATTGACCGCAGGTTGGAGAAACTTGGCTATATCGATCGTTGGAAGGCAAGCGGCCTTGAAGTGCAGGTGCGCTCGGTGTTTCTACAGGGTCTTCTTTTGATGCCTAAATCGGCGATTCCTTTGTATTTCCAACGATGGCAAGTTCTGTGGGTTCGATGGCATGAATGGCTGAGAGCTCATAATGCATCACCACTTGAGGCTTGCTTGGCTTTTGCTCGGGCGCCAGAAGGGGTGGACCGAGTTGTGGTTGGCGCTGATAACTTGACGCAATTAGCTGAGATTATCGATGCCAGTAACACAGTATCAAGCTTTTTCGAGTGGCCCAATATGCAATCCGGCGATATGTCATTGATAAACCCGAGTCTATGGCTTCTCAGGTGAAGCGTTTGTGAGTCAGATAGACTAATGGGAACTGGTGTAAATCATGAAAAGTGACGTTTCTGATTTACGTAGTTTATTGCTTGACCTGCGGAGCGCCTTCGCGAGGAAAGAAAATGTGATGGCTCGCGCAAGGCAGCTTGCCGGGAAAACTGACAATTCCGTGTTGGCCACTTTGGTTGCGTACGACCTTCAGGCTGGATCATATGTAGCTAGCGCGCGTGCAAATCCAACTTACCGTAGCGAATGGGCTAACCAGTTGGCGGAGCTAATCTGTCCCTTCTTGGGGTATGGGGATCGTCTGCTTGAAGTTGGTGTGGGCGAAGCTACGACCTTAGCGTATGTTGCTCAGGCGCTGAGCTCGAAAAAGCCGCGAATGTTAGGTTTTGACGTGAGCTGGTCGCGAGTTGCAGTCGCGAGGAGTTTTGTTTGCGAAAAAAGCGTCGATGCTCGGCTTTTTGTTGCGGATCTCTTTCGTATCCCTCTCGCAGACCAGTCGGTTGATGTTGTGTATTCATCGCATTCGCTAGAGCCGAACGGCGGGCGTGAAGAGGAAGCAATTGCCGAGTGTCTTAGAGTGGCGCGCAAGGCTGTTGTGTTGGTAGAGCCTATATATGAGCTTGCCCCTAAAGAAGCTCAAGCACGCATGGAGTCCCATGGTTACGTGAGGGATTTGATGGGTTGCGCCAAGAGATTGGGCGCGGATGTGCACTCGCTTCGGCTCCTAGACCTAAACGCCAATCCATTGAATCCAAGCGGTGCTTTGATTCTGAAGATTCCCGGTTGCGACGGGAAAGGACTACCGACGATTGAAGCGGGTTGGGAGTGTCCATTGACATCTCTTCCGCTACAAGAGTGTGACGATTTGTTCTTATCAGTGGATTCGGGGCTAGCATACCCCGTGATGCGCGGAATTCCTCTTCTGCGCCAAGAGCATGCGGTGGTCGCGTCCCGGTTGATTTCGGGCGGCTGATTTGAATCAAATGCTGCGGTATTGCAAAACCTGTTTAATTCCAAATACTCGCCCGAATGGCCGATTTAATGAAGAGGGTGTGTGTGCTCCATGTGAGTTCGCAAAAAAGTCATCGTTAGTTAACTTTGATGAGCGCTTGGCCGAATTGAAGACGATCGTTGGGAAGTTGACTTCGCACACTCGGAACCGAAGATGGCAATGCATCGTTGGCGTCAGCGGGGGCAAAGACAGCACCCGCCAAGCACTCTGGGCTAGGGAGAAGTTGGGACTCAATCCGTTGTTAGTCAGCGTTGCCTATCCCCCAAGGCAGATTTCACAGGTTGGAGCAGATAATCTGTCGAATTTGATTGCTTTAGGTTTTGATGCCTTGGTGATCGGACCGGCACCGCAGTTATCGCGCACGCTGGTTCGAGAAGCTTTCTTTCGTTTTGGAAACTGGTGTAAGGCGACTGAAATGGCCCTGTTTTCAGGGGTGCCACGACTTGCTATCGAGCGGAAGATACCTTTGATTTTATGGGGCGAAAACCCTGCGCTGCAGGTTGGAGACATGGGAACGCTGGGCGTTTCAATTTGGGACGGCAACAATCTGATCAATTCCAACACAATTGCCGGCGGCGACTTAGGATGGTTCTTAGAGGTCGCCCTTAAGAAGTCCAGGTTGGCAATGTACAAGTTCCCAGCTCGGGATGCCATGACAAAGAACCGGGTTCGAACGATTTTCTTGGGACCAGCTTGGCCTGACTGGTCCTCCGAAAAAAACTCAAGGATTGCAATAGCACACGGCCTATCTTTCAGGGGTGGCGATCCCAGCAAGACAGGGGATCTCCTAGGGACTCGGATGGTTGATGAAGACTGGACCATCGTCAATATGCTGCTTAAATTTTACAAATTGGGCTTTTCTCGTGGCACCGAGCAAGCAAACGCAGCGATCCGCGAGGGGTTGATTTCGCGTGAACAAGGAGTCGCCATCGCAGAAGCTTATGATGAGGCTTGTGGTGACGAGTACATTGAATCATTTTGTAGATATATCCGCATAGACGAGTCTGCCTTTTGGGAAAACATACGGAAGTTTGCAAACAAAGACCTATTCGATGTTTCGGGCGACCGACCCGTCAAACGTTTTAGGGTAGGCGTTGGTTTGATCGTATGAGAATCATCAAGATTTTACAGTATGGCAGCGGCAATATTGGGTCACTGGTATCTGCATTCTCACGCATTGGATTTCCTCCGTCGTTAGCCTCTGACGAAGACGACATCTGCAATGCCGACTTGTTGATCCTTCCTGGCGTAGGGTCTGCAAAGTCGGCCATACAGCGTATCCGAAACCATAACTTTCGCGCTGCGCTGCAGGAGCGCCACGAAATGGGTAAGCCGATTCTCGGGATCTGCTTGGGCGCGCAGTTGGTGTTTGAGTTTCTTGAAGAGGCGAAACAAGAAGGGCTTGGTTGGCTCCCAGGAGAAGTTAAGTCTCTTCAGGGGGTTCTGCGATTTAACAATGGTTGGGCATCATTGGCTTGGGAAGAGTTCCGATGCTCGGGATTATCGCGCGGCTTGGGGAAGGCCAGTACATTTTATTTTAACCATCAGTACTATTTGCCTGTTAATTGTTCGGGTGTTTTTGTCCCTATTCGCGACTTGCCGAGCGTACCTGCTCTATTTCTTGCGAATCACCTATGTGGATTTCAATTTCATCCTGAGAAAAGCCAAAGATCTGGACTGATTGTTTTGCGGAATGTGGTGCAGGATCATTATGGCTTCTAAGCGGCTGATTGCTACGGTACTCATACGAAACGGGGTTACTGTGAAGTCTTATGGTTATCGTTTCTGGCGACCCGCAGGGAGTTTGGCTACGGCGCTTGTCAACTTAGATCGTTGGGCTGTTGACGAAATTCTCCTCCTAGATGTTTCGCGTAGATCTGTCATCCAGCCGGAAACCCTGGCGGAGATCCGCAAAGCCAAGATTTCTACGCCTTTGATCTATGGCGGGGGAATTCGGACTCCAAATGATGTTATGCGCTTGTTGGAGGTGGGCGTCGATCGGTTTGTGGTGGAGTCGTTGATAAATCAGCGTACTGACTCGCTTCGCGAAATAGCGGACATAGTGGGAAAGCAAGCCATTCTGGGCTCGCTGCCAGTCATTTGGGACGGCGCTGCTTTTCGTGCTTGGACTAGTAGCGGTTCTGTGGATCTAGACGTTGCAATGTCCCGCCTCTACGAAGCTCCGCTGTCTGAGGTACTTATCATTGACGCTGACAATGAGGGTCATTATGGGAAGTTCTCACAAGGACTAAAGGACACCGTTCTGCAGATCACTCAGTCTCGAGAGAGCCGAGGTTTGATTTGGTTCGGCGGATTGAATGAACGAATTGCGGCAGAGTTATTGCTCCATCAAACTACCGTTGGCGTGGCCATAGGAAACATAAACTTTGAGCGCGAGATTTTTCTTTCGGCATTTCGAAAAAATCTTCACAAGGGCGGCTTCAACGCACCCGTGCGCGATGCGAAGGCATTCTAGGGGCTAGTTATGGTTAGACAGTGTGTCCGCTGCCTGTATCGCAGTACTCACCCCTTCGGCCTAACTTTTGACCAACAAGGCCTGTGTAGCGGCTGCATTACTCATGAGGAGAAATATAGCCTCGACTGGCTCGGTCGATGGCGGCTTCTTGAAAATAAAATTGCGAGATATTGTAAACAAAGAAAAAAAGACGATCGCTATGACTGCATTGTTCCGATCCGCGGTACTCCGGAATACTTCTATGTGTTGGATGTTGTGAAAAACCGATTAGGACTGAATCCGCTGGTCGTGTCATTTAACTCACAATTTAACAGCAAAGTGGGAATTCGTAATCTTGATTTGATTCGAGACATTTTTGATGTCGATCTTGTTCACTATACCAGTAATCCAAATGTGTATCGGAAGTTAATTCGAGAGTCGCTCAGTGTATTTAACTCGATGCGCTGGCCGTTCCTCGCTGGTGAAACCCAGTTTCCAGTCAGCATGGCAGTCGAGAAAGGCGTGCCATTAGTTATATGGCCGTATCATCAGCCAACGGAGCAAGTCGGTGTACATTCTTATCTCGAAGAGTGTGAAATGACGCGACGTAGTCGCCACGAGTTCGATCTCATGAGTGTTGAGCCGCATGAACTTATCGATGTGGGTTCGCTTGCTCAGCCAACGGATGTTGAGGATCTTCATTACCCATCAAATCGTCAGCTTGAAAAAGTGGGGGTCGTAGGAATATATCTTAGCAACTATATTCCGTGGGATAGTCGGCGCTTCAGTGAGGACATGATCGAGAGATATGGGGCCGGTGCCGCGAAGAATCCGCGAACCTTTGATACGTATGATCGGATTGATGACATGACATATATGACGGTTCATGACGTACTTAAACAGGCAAAGACAGGTTATTCGCGTGTAACGGATAGTTTATGCCGGGAGATACGTTTAAAGGAAGATGCGAAAGGGATAGAAAAGTATTTTCAGGCTCAGTATCCCGAGCTTGAAATACGTGACTTTCTAGCGTGGCTTGGAATGAAACCCGCCGGCTTTAACTGGTTGCTTGAAAGATTGCCGCATCGAGTTAGTGATGGTCTCGATCCTCCTGTTTTGACGGATTTTCAACGAGAGTTTGTGGAATCTTTCACGGTCAACCATGGGTTAGTTCATGATCAGCGTAGTTATATTATTTATGGTAAGGGGCTCGAAGTATGAAAGTGGTGGCCATAGTGCAGGCACGCATGGGGTCTGTCCGTTTTCCGGGTAAAGTTATGCGACCTATTAATGGCGTCCCGATGATCGAGATTTTGCTCCGAAGGTTATGTGGTGCCAAGCGGTTAGACCTGGTCGTAGTCGCTACTTCCGAGGATCGCAAGAACGCCGATTTTGCGGAGTATGTTCGTAGCAGGGGGTACTTGGTTTTTGAAGGTAGCGAAAACGATGTTTTGGATCGCTATTATCAAGCAGCCGTGAGATTCGAGGCTGATGCTATCGTTCGGGTCACCGGAGATTGTCCTTTAATTGATTCTTCCATCGTTGATCACGTTATCGAGACATATCTTGCCAGCGGCGCGGATTACGTCAGTAATACCATGGTTCCAACCTTCCCTGACGGTTTAGATGTGTCCATATTTTCTTTTGAGGCTCTTCAGGTGGCGCACAGGGAGGCGACTCGGGCATATGACCGCGAACATGTTGTGCCTTACATCCGAACATGTGGAAAGTTTCGTTGTGAAAATGTTTTGCATACGACGGATCATTCCCTAGAGCGGTGGACGGTCGATGAGCCATCTGATTTTGAAGTGGTGAGTGCGGTGTTTGCACACTTTCACCCGCGAACGGATTTTGGTTGGTTTGAGGTTTTAGATCTGAAAAGGACGCAACCAGAGGTTTTTGCCGCAAACCGACATTTGATTCGCGACGGAGGTTCGCGGATTGGTACGGGACAGAAGCTCTGGATGCGTGCAAAGAAAGTTATTCCCGGGGGTAACATGCTGCTCTCTAAGCGGTCTGAAATGTTCTTGCCGTTGCAGTGGCCTTCCTATTTCAGTAGGGCCAAGGGATGCACGGTGTGGGACATGGACGGGCGCGAACTGCTAGACATGACATTTGCCGTGGGCACCAATACTCTTGGCTACGGACATCCCGAGGTAGACGAGGCCGTTATGAATACGATTCAGGCAGGCAACATGTCGAGCCTGAACTGCCCGGAAGAAGTCTACTTGGCTGAGAAGTTGATTGAGTTGCACCCTTGGGCGGAAATGGCGCGTTTTGCTCGTTCAGGTGGAGAGGCCAATGCGATTGCAATACGTATTGCAAGAGCGGCGAGTGGACGGGACAAGGTAGCAATATGCGGTTACCATGGTTGGCACGATTGGTATTTGGCTGCGAACCTTGGCGATGAGAAGAGTCTCGCGGGGCACTTGTTGCCAGGGCTGGAGCCAAATGGGGTACCACGTAATCTCCGTGGGACGGTTTTCCCATTCAATTACAATAACATAGAGGAGCTTAAGCACCTTGTTCGAAATCACGATATCGGTGTGATAAAAATGGAAGTGTCAAGAAACCACGGTCCGGAGAATGGATTTCTCGCGAATGTGCGTGAACTTGCTACAAGGAACGGAATCGTTCTGATTTTCGACGAGTGCACTTCGGGGTTTAGACAAACCTTCGGTGGCTTGCACAAGCAGTATGGTGTCGATCCCGACATTGCGATGTTTGGGAAGGCACTCGGAAACGGCTACGCTATCACCGCCATTATCGGACGTCGTGCGGTTATGGAGGCTGCTCAAACTACGTTTATCAGTAGTACGTTTTGGACGGAGAGAGTTGGGCCCGCTGCTGGGCTCAAGACGCTTGAGGTTATGGAGCGTTTACAATCTTGGGATTGCATCACTAAGACTGGGAATGCTATCGCAAGCCTATGGAACAACCTTGGCGAAAAACACCACTTGCCTATCCGCGTTTTCGGATTGCCCGCACTTATTAAGTTTGCCTTCAGCAGCGCCGATGCACTCTTCTATAAGACTCTTGTCACGCAGGAGATGTTAGCGAGAGGGTTCCTGGCATCAAACATCGTGTACGTATCCACGGAGCACACGCAGTCTGTGGTTGAAGCTTACGGCGAAGCTCTTGATGAGGTGTTTGCCCTGATCCGACAGTGTGAGGATGGCCGCGATGTAAAGCAGTTGCTTAGGGGCCCAGTTTGTCACGCAGAGTTTAAAAGGTTGAATTGAGGGTCGTCAGTGGACCATCTCCGAGTGCTGCTTCGGTTTGATGTGGGCGGTTTGAATGGTCTTGGTCACGCGATCAGGTCTATTGCGATTGGCCAACATCTTCAGTCGCGCGGCGGTGTGGAGGTTCTAGTTTGCGGCGAGACAAGCCCACTTCTTACTAGCTTACTCGCGTCAAGCGGTATGGCGGCTATTGCAAAAGCCCGCACGGAAACTGAGGAGGCTTTCCTAGAACGCCTAGCTGAAGCTTACCCGGGTTCAGTGCTGTTTATTGATCATTTGTATTTGTACTCGAAAAGCTTAGTCGCGGAACTCCGTCACCAAGTTCGGGTAATCTTTTTCCACAATGACTGTGAGGGGGTCGAACTATCTGACGCCGTCATTTTTCCGATAGCGCATCTTGATGAATTGACTGCGAAGCATCTTCATTCACGCCTGGGCTCCAGATTTTTCAGCGGTTTCGATTTTGTTGTTATCAATGAAAAAGTTAAATCTGCTTCAATACGCGCACGAAATGCAACCTCGCCTTATCTGGCAATTGTTGCGGGTGGAACAGACCCGACGGGGATGCTATCGGTTCTGTTGGATTGGCTCGCTGATTCAAGACTCACATGTCCAGTAATCGGACTCTACGGTCTTGCGGCTGGTGGCGTAGCGGAGCTGCGCCAGCGTTTTTCTAACGATAGTGAATCGAATGTCCGAGTGTGCTCATTTAGCTATTCGGAACTATTTGCAGCACATTTGGTTATCAGTGCATTTGGAGTAACGGCCTACGAGCTCATCTATCGCAACGTACCGGTGGCGTGCGTTGGGCTTCATGAGAAATCCGCCCTAGGCAGTGAGCGGCTGGCGAAAAAGACGGGCGCGATTCTGAACTTGGGTGATTTCAAATTTTTAAATAGCGAACAGGTGATACAAACAGTGAGTGATTTGTGGGGTGGTGAGAAGCGTGATACGTTGTCCAGCAGTCAGATTGGAAAAATTGACGGTAGGGGCGTGGAAAGGGTTTCGGACGTGATTTTGCAGTTGGCCGCGAGTTGAATCACAGATTGCTTCGTACGAGTTACACGTTGAATTTTTATGACTTTCTCTAGAACTGCCATTTGGGGATGAAAAACAGAGGAAGCTCGTAGAACTGTTTTCACGCCCGTGCGTCTGCTTTCACTACACCTCTCGCCGACCGAATCAGGTGTGGACGATGGACATCACGTACCTGCCGATGCGCCGAGGGTTCTTGTATTTCGTTGCGGTGATGGACTGGCACAGTCGTAAGATCCTCAGCTGGAAGCTCTCGAACACGATGCATGCGGAGTTCTGTGTGAGCGCCCTGCAGGAGGCCATCGCCCAATACGGCGTCCGCGAGATCATGAATACCGACCAGGGACGTCAATTTACGAGCCTCGAGTTCATCAGCGTCCTCAAGGCACACGGCATCGCCATCAGCATGGACGGCAAGGGATGTTGGCGCGATAACGTGTTCATTGAACGATTTTGGCGAACGGTGAAATACGAAGAGGTTTATTTACGAGCCTATGAACACACATCAGAAGCGAGAGAAAATCTGACCCGATACCTCGCCTTCTACAACCGTACCCGGCCGCACTCGGCACTGGACGGTCAGACCCCGGATCAGGTTTACTTCGCATCAACCCATCCGGCAGCCTTGGTTGCCTAAACCGCAGGACAGTCTTCATTAAATCCAATGAAAAACAGTCCGAGGAAGCGGGACCACTTCTCACAATCGGTCTTGGCGCAAATTCCGCGGTGGTTCGAGGACTACAACGACAACCATCCGCACAAGGCCCTGCGAATGAAGTCACCCCGTGAGTTCATCCGCAGCTTCCATCAACCGGCAGCCAACTGTGCGGTCTGATAGGGGCGACTCCAGAGGTGTACACGCGCCCTGATCGATCGACGGATCTTGCTGTTGAGGGCTTCGATCTGAGCTGTTGAGGGCTTCGATCTGATTAGATGTGAAGATGGTAGAGATGTTCAGACAGTTTTAAATGGACCTGTTTGCCATGCGGAATTCAAGAGGCTGGATTAAAATTTTAGGAGTTAAACATGATATTTTCAGCTGATTCGCATTTCATGGAACCCAGGGATTTTTACGTCAAGCAACTTCCAATGGGATTAAAAGGTTATGCTCCGCGTGTAGTAGAAATTCATGGTACAGTTTTTTGGACGGATTCTTATAGTTTGGTTCCTATCGAAACTTCATTAGGAGCTTTTTGTTCTCCCGAAGAACTTAAATTTAGGGGTGGCTGGGATATATATGATCAGGTGTCAGACATTGGAAAAAGAGTGAAATTCCAAGACGATGATTCTGTGCTTTGTGAAGTTTTGCTTCCCGATTCTGGCATGATATGGCGAGTGAGAGATTTAAAGACAAAACTCAAGTGTTTTGATATATATAATTCATATGCAGAGGATATTGAAAAGATCAAAAATACTCGTTTTTTGATGCCAAGAGTAATTCCTTCAACCGATGCACAATATTTAAACGGAATGATAGATGAATTGATTTCGTCGCAGAAATTCGCAAAAAGCTTCGTAATAGATATAGGTTTTATGGCAAAAATTATCTCTGACAATGATTATTGTAAATTCTTGTCTAAACTTAATGAAGTTAACTCGAATATCATCCTCCATGCAAATGGATATTTTTCAAGTTTTAACTTTAAATATCCGTACATTGCGAAAACATCGATGTCATGTGTAAATGCAATGGAGTTACTGCAAGATGCGTATATGCGAAAAATTTTCGATCAGCATACTAATTTAAAATTCATATTTTCTGAAGTTGGATATAAATGGATCGATTATTTAGCTGAAAAAATTGAATTTTATACAAAAAGGTATCAGTTCCTTGAAAAACTTGATAAACCTAATATTCCATTAGGCGAAGTATTAAAAAAGAATATATTTTATACATTTACCAATGACTTACCGATAAACTTAAATTTAGTTCATTGTAGTTATGAGAATCTTTTATATGGAACAGATTTTCCTCATGCTGACTCTACTTATTTACTTTCTCAAGGATATTTAAACCGATTTCAGTTGGCAGATCAAAAATTAGCAAATGCAGTATTTATCGAGAATGGTAAAAGAGTTTTTGAATTTTATTAAACTACTGAAGCTAAAATTAAATTACTATCAACCCAAAGGAGCCTTATGACACCTAAAAAAATCGAAGTTGGATACGGCGATGTATCCAAAGTGAAAATTAGGATACAAACTCCCACTTGCATTCATCGGTGGCCCTGACAGTTTCATAAATTTTGAGTGATTCGGGCCGGTTGATTAACTGTACGCCTCGAATCGGTCACCGAACATGTGTACTGACCCACTGATTTCCTGCTCAGGTGTTATGTTCCCAAAGGAGATAGCACATGAGTGTCGAAATGGACGAAGAGATCAAGCGCTGGACGGCGCGTCGCAAGTCGGCTCTGGTTCTGGACATCATTCAAGGGAAGACCACCGTTAGTGAGTCGTCCCGTCAGTTCGATCTTCCGCCCTCGGAGATCCGGGTAACTGAGCGCGAGCGTAGCCCGCAACAATGTCGGCTTTGATCTGTGGCTCGATGTAGAGCTTCTTGAGGCGACGGTTCTCCTCCTCAAGCTCCTTCATCGGCATCATCAGCGACACGTCCATACCGCCGTATCCGCTGCGCCACTTGTAAAACGTCGCCGTACTGAGTCGCCCCTGAACAATTCATTTAACCCTTATTTTCCCGACGTTTTTGATTGGATAAGACGTGCGTGGATTGCCAGAAATTGATAATATTGGGGCAGTTCTCTGGCAAAACCGGAGCACTGTCATGCGGCATTTGAGCACGGCGAGGGAAGGGGCGCAGGCGCTGAGCCAGGAGCTCTTTCGAGCAAGGCTCGATGCGTTGATTGATCTCTCGCATCCGCTGGCGAAACTCGCTCGAGTGATGCCGTGGGCGGAGATCGAAGGGGCGGTATCGGCGACATTGCCACCGGCGCCAGTGGGTGCGGGGAGACCCGCGCTACCGATCCGTTTGATGGCCGGGCTCTTGTATCTCAAACATGCCTATAACCTCTCGGACGAGGCGACCTGTGAGCGCTGGCTCGAGAGTTGCTATTGGCACTACTTCACCGGGGAGGTGTATTTCCAAACCCGGCTGCCCTGTGATCCGAGTTCCTTCACGCGCTGGCGCAACCGGTTGGGTGAAGCCGGGTTGGAGGAACTGCTCGCGCAAACCATTGAAGCGGCCAAGACGATGCGCGCGGTGACATCGAACGAGCTGCGCCGGGTGATCTTGGATACCACGGTACAAGAGAAAGCCATTGCCCATCCCACCGACAGTCGTCTTTTGGAAATCGCGCGCCAAAAGCTCGTGAAACTTGCGCAACAGGAAGGGAGCACCCTGCGCCAGAGCTACGAGCGCGAAGGAGCGAAGCTGCGACGCCGTGCAGGGGGCTATGCCCATGCCAAGCAGTTCAAGCGCCTGAAGCGTGTATTACGCCGGCAAAGAACGTTACTCGGCCGAGTCATCCGCGACATCGAGCGAAAGATCGACACCGCCACAGCAACGACCTCACTGCGCACGATGCTGGAGCGCGCTGAGCAACTGCGCACCCAACACCGCAAGGCGAAGAACAAGCTCTATGCCTTGCATGCGCCGGAAGTGGAATGCATCAGCAAAGGGAAATCCCGACACCCGTATGAGTTTGGCGTGAAAGTGGGCATCGCCATCACCGCGAGAAGCGGACTCATCGTGGGTGTAAGAAGCTTCCCTGGGAACCCTTACGATGGCGACACGCTCGCCGAGCAACTGGAGCAGGCGGGAATCTTTAGCGGCGAAAAGCCGCGTACCGCCATCGTGGATCTGGGCTATCGGGGCAGAACTCTGGAGGGCGTGGAGATCCTGCACCGCGGCAAACCCAAACGACTCACCCGACGCCAATGGTCATGGGTCAAACGTCGTCAGGCCGTTGAGCCTGTCATCGGACATTTGAAGGACGACTGTCGATTACGCCGAAATCGTCTCAAAGGTGCGCTCGGTGATGCCTTGCACGTTCTCTCGTGCGCCGCTGGCTACAACCTGCGCTGGCTCTTACGCTGGATCGCGCTTTTTTGCGCCTCGATTTTGCAGCTCTTCACAGAAATCTTTGGTCTGCCGAACCAAGAAATTGGCATGCGGGCGGCGTGAGAGCGAAATGTTCAGGGACGACTAATTTGTTGGGTAACCGAAGGCGATCGAATTGGAAGTCAAAACACTTTTTTAAGGGATTCATGTTCCCGATTCCGAAGTGCCGAATAAGAACTGCGATTAGCTCAACATGAAGATCAAAACCACTCGGTTCCTTATGCGAAAACTTAAGAAAAGCGACGCTTCGGTCCGATATATTTCATGGCTGAGAGATAATGAGACGAAAAAGTACATTTCAGCGGCAAAGGAAGCACGCACGCTTGAGGATTTGGAGCGATACATTTCCTCTAAATCCACTAAACCCGACGTTCTTTTTCTGGGAATTTTTGAAAAAAACACCGGTACTCATATCGGGAACATTAAATATGAGCCAATAGATTCTCGGTTGGGATATGCTGTGATGGGAATACTTATTGGCGATAAGGACTTTCGTGGCAAGGGTGTGGCGGTTGAGGTGATTGCAGGAACCGCCGAATGGCTGCGTGCTAAGCGAGGAGTTCGTTGGGTTCTACTCGGCGTTAATAAAGAAAACATACCTGCGATAAGGGCCTATGAAAAACTCGGTTTTTCTATCGCCAATTTCCCGTATCTGCCAGCCCCGTCCGAGTCAGCCCTGTATATGGTTTGGGATTTAAGCAAGTTAGTTGATGATGAGTTGAAAACCCGATCATGAAATGGCCACTAGTCAAGTTGTTTAAGGATTTCTCTTATTCCAGTAGGCAATTTTTGACTCGAGGAGCGCGAATCCATCTTCGCTCATCGATCCGGGGGTACCGCAAGCTTAAATCCGATAATCAATTGAGCTTGATTAATTTTTTGCGTATTGAATTAAGTCAAACTCGTTTTGAATTCATTACTCCGGAGAATTCCCGAGGTCTGGTATTCGGACTCGAATCGTACACGGCCGAAACTGTTATTCGACAGTTCTTGATTTTGAAGCTCTTAAATGAACGACTCACGCAAGCCATCCTGCGGGCGAAAGCGGATAATAGGTATCGAATAGTACATCCATTACCGGTCCAGTGGAGAGCTGCGTTAAAACAGAATGGCTTGAAGGTTAGCGACCTAGCCTGCGCTCTTCTTTGGAAAATCGAGATTCTGCGTCGGTGGATATACGGGTTTGCTTGCATAGCAAAGTATAGTTGGCTGTCCGCGACGAAAGTGTGGATCGAGGGCACTAACGTGATGGGTACGAGGTATGCGTACTTTGAAGGTCTCGGCCCAACACACTTACCGAAACCCTGTTCAGATGGTCGAAGCCACGACATCTTCACTTGGTATGCACAATGGGGAGGGAGAGCTGCGGATTTGGAGGCCCTTTTCCACAGCGTTGACCTGCGCGGGCGCAGCCCCGTTTTAGTGCGCGGGGCGAAGGTAGAGCGGGTTGGTGATCCTATACCGCTACTCGCGGATTGGCTCAGCTTGTCGGCGTTCATCGGTTGGGCGGTTGTTGCTGTCGCGGTAACAACTCTTGAACTGATTCGCGGTCGGTGGTGGCACGCCTTGCTTTTGGCTGAGGCGTCCAGACTACGCGCAGTGCGCCTGTTGAAGCCGGAGCAGTTGGCGCGCGACTATTTGTTTCAGACAAACTGGATCTACCGTCCTTTATGGACATATGAGGCTGAGCGTCGAGGTTCGCGAATTCTTTTCTTTTTTTATTCAACTAATTCGGAAGGGATAAAGTCTTCAAATGGCTATAAGCCGTTAGACTACGATTGGCGGAATTTAAGCTGGTCTCATTACTTAGTTTGGGATAGCTATCAGGCGGAATTCATTCGTAACGCATCAAACAACTCGCCGAAGATCGAAATAGTTGGTCCGGTTTGGCTGCAGTCCAGTGACACCGCATTGCCGCAAATCAAAAGAAGATCTATTGCAGTTTTTGACGTGCAGCCTTTTCGACTAAGCAAGTATCACAAATTTGGATCGCCTATAGATTATTATATTCCGATGCACTGTATAAATTTTCTGCGAGACATCTTTGATATCGCAGGCGAAGTTGACTACCAAATTGTTTGGAAGCGTAAACGCAATATTGGTAAGCACGCGCATCCGACGTTCAGGGCATTTGCCGAGCGCTTGGTGCGTAATGTCAATGTCGTGGAAGTTGACGCCGAGGTTGCGCCTAATAGAGTAATCGAAGCCACGAAACTGTCCATAAGTATGCCGTTTACCTCGGCTGCGATAGTTGCCCATTACTCACAGAAGCCAAGTTGTTATTATGACAGCGGGGGATTGGTGATGCAGGACGACCGTGGTGCGCACGGGCTTCCGATAGTTGTAGGACGTGCAGCGTTACGTGATTGGATAACTAGTCAGTGACCGTTCTTCGGCGGACGATCCATGCGCGTCGGTCAATACCGGCGTGAATTAATTCGTACGGCCCCGTGGAAGTTAACGAGCATGTATACGTCTCAAGTGATTCGGGGCTGATCAGGAGTCAATCATGGGTAAAAAAAGTCTGCGGTCGATGACCTTCGTTCCTGGATACGTGAACAAGTTCTTGGAATCTGCCGTTGGTCTTGACTCCGATGCCATCATCCTTGATCTTGAGGACTCCGTCCCGCTGAACTTCAAACAAGAGGCGCGAAATAACATTCGAGATTACTTGACGCGCGATCGGTTTGTCCAGCAAGTGTTTGTTAGGGTCAATTGTCTCGAATCTGGCATGTTGGACCTGGATCTTGAATGCGCGGCACACTACAACACAGACGGCTTTGTATTTACGAAGGTACGTGACGAAAGAGATATTGTTGAGCTTGATAGACAGCTGACTAAGATTGAACATGAGCGGGGACTAGAAGCTGGTCATTTCAAGATGTGTCCACTAATCGAAACAGCATCGGCGGTTATACGCGCTTACGAAATAGCGAGGGCGTCGCCTCGTATGGTTGGGTTGGCATTCGGAGGCGAAGACTATCTGCATGATGTAGACGGACTACATAAAGACAGCGGTTTGAGTCTACTCGTCCCGAGATCAATGATAGTGATGGCTGCTCGTGCATCAGGAATCGACGCAATCGATACGCCTTATCTAAATATTCATGATTCCGTGGGATTAAGGCGTGAGTTTGAGCTTTCAAGAGAAATAGGGTTTTCCGGAAGTTTGATTATTCACCCGTCGCAAGTTGGAATCGCGAATGATGTGTTTTCACCTTCGACAGCCGAGGTCAGTGAGGCCATAAGAACCATTAGGGCGATTGAGGATAGTGTGGAGAAGGGGCTTGGCGTAGCGTTGCTAGATGGTAAGTTGGTTGGGCCACCAATGGAGAAGCGAGCGAGACGCATCCTGGAAAAAGCGAGTAGGATCGACTTCTCTCAGGCTGGTGGTAAAGGATTAACGTAAGTGCTTTAATCGCATATTCTTGGATGCAATCGTGAAGAAACTTGTAATCATCGGCGGTCAGGGCAACGGTACAGTAGTTGCGTCAACGGTAGAGGATATAAACCGACAGCGCAGGGCTTGGGATATGCTGGGATTTGTCAACGATGGCGATCTCCAATCCATTAATGGTTATCCCGTTATTGGCGGTGTGAACAAATCGACCATCGCCCCTCTACTATCAGACCCAGATGTTTATTTTTATTGGTCCCTCATATCCGTGAGACTTAACCACAAGTTTATCTATCGGCTAAGAGAGCTGGAGATTCCTGAAAGCAGGTTTGCTACGCTGATTCACCCCGCCGCCACGGTGTCTCGGTATGCGAAAATTGGCAATGGTGTGAGTATCCAGCCGTTTGTGAATGTTGGGCCCAATGCGGAACTGGGTAATCATATTCATGTATTTGCGCAAGCTTTCATTGGTCACAACGCGAGGCTCGATGATTTTAGTTATGTGGCGAATAATGCGTGTGTTGGTGGTTACGTTCATTTGAAAGAGGGTGGATACTTGGGAACCAATGCGACCACGATCGAACGCATCTCAATCGGAAAATGGGCCGTTGTCGGTATGGGGAGCGTGGTTACCCGGTCGGTAGGTGACTTCGTGACAGTCATTGGTAATCCAGCGCGAGTAAAAAGTACTATGAATGAGGTAACCAGTGGATGATTGGCAGTGACAGTTTTTTTTCGACCCGCCGACATCAGCGACCATTTTTAATTGCGGAGATGTCCGGAAATCATAATCAGTCACTCGAGCGGGCGCTGACAATTGTTGAGGCAGCGGCAAAAGCGGGCGCAAGCGCACTGAAACTCCAAACTTATACGCCTGATACGATGACTCTAGAACTCGCTGATAGGGAGTTTTTGATTGGAGATTCGGCGAGTTTATGGAATGGCCAAAGCCTCTATGAACTTTTTGGCAAGGCCTACACGCCGTGGGAGTGGCACCAACCTATATTCGCGAAAGCAAAAAAGCTCGGGATGCTGGCTTTTAGTTCGCCGTTTGACGTTAGCGCTGTAGATTTTTTAGAGTCCCTTGATGTACCGTTTTATAAAGTAGCTTCTTTCGAAAACACCGACTTGCCACTGGTTCGGAAAATCGCCGCTACTGGTAAACCTATGCTCATTTCCACTGGCATGGCTACAGTCGCAGAACTGGATGAGACTGTACGTGCTGCGCGGAAGGAAGGATGCACTGATTTGGTTCTGCTCAAGTGTACGAGCACCTATCCTTCGTCGCCGGAAAACTCTAATCTATTGACCATCCCCCACATGCGCGAGTTGTTCCAATGCGAGGTTGGGCTGTCGGACCACACGATGGGCACAGGTGCTTCGGTGGCCGCGGTGGCGCTCGGCGCGTCAGTTATCGAAAAGCATTTTACGCTGTGCAGATCCGATGGAGGCGTTGATTCTGTTTTTTCGCTTGAGCCTGATGAGTTTTCGCTTTTGGCGGTGGAGACTGAGCGTGCTTGGCAAGCGCTCGGTGCCGTTTGCTATGGACCGACACCGTCAGAACTCAAGGCAGTCAGCAGACGAAGGAGCCTTTATGTTGTTCGCGACGTAAAGGCCGGACAACTACTCTGTCACGATACTGTCAGAGCCATTCG
>Ga0194115_10002694_pt1 | contig 20860 bp, 22 predicted proteins | sample TA2MahsurfametaG_3_FD_148656 | JGI IMG/M metagenome (GOLD analysis project Ga0194115, IMG submission 148656) | Freshwater microbial communities from Lake Tanganyika, Tanzania - TA2015002 Mahale S4 surface | ecosystem: Environmental > Aquatic > Freshwater > Lake | place: Tanzania: Lake... | reverse complement strand
AGTTTATGGCTTCTTCGACCGCTTTAGGCAGAAAAAAGTTGATGACTGAGGTTGGTAGCGAAGATTTGAAATCTTCCAGCGCTGCCCAACATCTTGTTGTTGTAGACCAAGGAGCAACATATTTCCTACCATCAATTTCAATTACATGAGCACCATCTGCTTTAACTGGTAGAAAATGGGATGAGATAACTCTGCGTAATGCTTGACTCTGCTCATCAGTACTAGTTTGAGACTTACTAGTTAATGGACTCCATCTATCTTGATCTGTAACACTAAAAGCTGAGATAGGTTCATACACTCTTAAAGATGCAACATAGGGTGTTGGTCGCATTAGTCAACTAATTTCGATTATTACTTTGGCCTTCAGAGTAATCTTCTTGCTCGTTAAAACTTTTTTCTTTTGGCCTCTCACCATGTAACTCTTTAGCCAAGCTCTCTAAATCCATCTCATGATTTGAGTACTTTAAATCCCTGGCAACCTTTGTTTGCTTTGCTTTTGAACGGCCGCGTCCCAAGTTTGGCCTCCTTCAACAGTAAGTTTCTATCAGGTGCGTAGATTATCGCAAAGCAGGGCCATCAACCATTGCTGCTTTACCGCCCCTAAAAAGTGTTCTAAGCCCTACTGCCTGTAAGAAAAGACTCAGCCCCATAATAGGTATACGAAATCTATGATCCCCAATTGAGATTAAAGAGATTAGCCAATTAAATGAAATAGCCAGCATTGCTAGATTTGCGATAAATCTCTCTAGAGATTTTTGGTTCCAAAGAGTTCTATAGCCATAAAACATTAATCCCAAGCCTCCTATCAGCCATAGCCAAGAAATCACTTTTCCAAAATTTCCATAAACTAGATTTATGCCATCTTGAGTTGAAGTCATTCCCTTGATTGGACTTATTGTGAGCCAAGGATTTCTGGCCATCGTGCCATTTGCAACTGGTCCAAACCAAGGCGACCAAAAGAAAACAGATTTGTTGTAAAAGAGTTTGACTGCCTTGCTTGGATTACTTACATACCAGCCCAATACGCATCGAACTCTTTGATTATCCTGCTCATTTGGCGTACCTGAAAGCTCACATGGAACCCCAAATCCTTCCTTCATATAACCACCCGTTGCAGTATCACCAGCTCCAATATTCATGGTCACACCAAGATTAGTAGAAATGCTCTTAACATTTATAACTTCATTATTTCGATAAATTAATGTGGCGGGGAAAAATAGAGATACAAGTAAACTTACAGCAACAAGTATCGGTGCTTTTTTTAAGCCACTGCGAGTAATTATCCATAACAAATTTAGAACCAACCCGGCAACAATTAGACGCGGCTGCATAAAACTCATGAGTCCAACTACGATTGAACTAAGGGTCAGGTAAATAATAAATTTATTTTTATTCTTTTCCACAAAATCTTTTACTATTAGTCCTAAGGTAAGTAAAAAACCTGACGCTGTCAAACTTTCATAACCTATTACAAAAGAGCTTGCCGATAATGTTGGATTTATGGATATAAGGAAAAATATGAAAAATGTATACTTCAGTAATCTAGTGCGAGCTAACTGAGCGGAGAAGAAAAAAGTTGAAAATGAAAAAATAAGAGTTTGAAAAATTGAAAGCGTAGTAAAAACCCAATTTTCTCCAAGTACAGTTAAAAAATATATTATTAGCGGGTATCCTGCTGGCCAATAATTTAAAATGCCATTTTTGGAGTACACTCCATCATTTAAGAGCGACTGATATCCGTTAAAGTACGCCTCTGCATCAGCACCCGGTAATATATTATCTATTACGAGTGGGCCTCCTTCGGCTTGGAAACCATAAGGGCTAATGTTAAATGCAATAATCATTTTTACAACAAAAAAAGCACAGGACCAATACAAAAGACTTTGTAATATTTTTTTATTACTAGATTTATAGGCAAGTTTTACCTTTGATGCCATACCAACCTCTTCTGCTTGATTTCTAATGCACCATAATACACTTTAATTTCAAATCACACATGGATTAAAATTTAAGACTTATCTAAAGAAGGATGTTTAACCTGAGAATAGCGGTGTTCGAGGTATATATTTTTTACGATTGCATAAAATAACACTTTCCTGAATGTAAAACTAAGTTTGCTGAATTTGACTAATTGTCAAATCGACTTGGGTTTCAGTTTTAGAATAAATTTTAAAGCAATAGCTTGCAGCATAAGACTGACGGGCATGATAGGAACTCTAAATCGGTGATCACCAATTGTTGCCATGGTAATAATCATTTGCGTTGTGACCACCGATATACTAAATATAGCTAATTTTCGTTCAAAAAGCTGAAAGCGATAGAGTATTTTGACTCCGTAAAAAAATAACCCGAGTCCCACTATTAACCAAATCCAAGAGATTACTTTCCCAACAATTCCCGTAACCAACTTAAAACCCTCTGTACTAGCACCTGCTATTTTTATTGATGGACTAAGTCCAACCCATGGATTTCTAGCCATAGTTCCATAAGCCAATGAGCCAGTCCAAGGAGACCAAAAGTAAATCGCCTTTTTTACTGACAATTCAAGGGCAGTACCAGGGTTCGCAAGATACCAATCAACTACACATTTGGTAATTTGTCGGTCTTTTTGGCTTGCATTACCTGAAACATCGCACGGAATGTCCATTACACGTTTCTTGTAAGCACCTGTTGCTCCTGGGCCAGCACCCTCGGCCATAGTTTCGCCTAAATTGGTTGAGATACTTAAAGTATCAGTTGCCACATAATTTCTAAAAACTAAGGTAGATGGGATTAGTAAAGTAATCAAAATACCAATGGTAAAAGTTAAAAAAGAAGCTCCATCTTTATATCTATAAATAAACCATAACAAATGAATTATAAATCCAGTTAATAGTAATCTTGGCTGCATAAAACCTATAAGTCCGTAAACAAGTGATGATAATAAAAACAAATATGGGAAAGATTTTGTCTGATTATGATTAAAGTCTTTTATGATTAATGCTATAGAAATCATAATTGCTGAAGCAGCAAGACTTTCATAACCAATAGTTATTGAGCTCAAACTTAGAGTAGGATTTAAGAGCACAAAAACATAAACTAAGTATGTATAATTCTTTAATCTAGTTTCAAACAGTGAACTAGCTAAAAAATATGTAGCCAGTGAGAAAATAAGTGATTGCAAAATAGCTAATAAAGTCCCGACTAGTTCTTGGCTGAAAAAAGATAAGAAATAAATTAGGAGTGGATAACCAGCTGGCCAATAATTCAATATGTAGGCTTTAGAAAAAATTCCATCAGCTAGCAGGGCTTTGTAACCTGTAAGATAATTCTCACCATCAGCACCTAACCAAATCCCCTTTACAAAATGGATAGCTTGCTCGGAGCCAACATCTTTACCTGGGATGTTGAAAATTATTACTAATTTCATGAAAAAAACAAGACAAGCCAAATAAATAAATTTACGGTCTAATTTGCTGTGAATTGAGTTTAGACTTTTTTCCTTGAATTTAGATTTCATTTGTTTTGCCATGATTAATTATTATCGCAAATCCATGTCAATAAAATTTAAGTTTCGTAGCTTTAGAACTTCATTTACTTTTTTTTGCACCATTCTGCATTGTTGAACTGCATTTCCGCTAAAGTGCTTCGGTTTGCTAACAATTTCCGATAGTTCTGCATTTGAAATCGGAATCCCTGGAGCACTTAACAAAGCTTTAATAAACTCATCTGTCGGAAGTGAGGTGGCGTAACTTTTTATTAAATGATGCGCTTCCTCCCTACCCATTCCTAATTTTACGAGCTCAGTTAATATCCTGGTCGAAGCTAGCAAAGGTAACACACTTTCTAATTCTCTCCTTATTTCCTTCTCAAATATCTCGAACTCCTGCAAGATTGTCATAAATGTATGAAGTAGTCCATCGAGCACATAAAAAGAATCTGGAATCAATACTCTGCGAACTACTGAACAAGAAACATCTCCCTCATTCCATTGATTACCTGCTAAGTCAGACGCCATAGTGACATACCCTCGCAGTAGTACCATCATGCCGTTGATTCGCTCAGAGGACCTAGAGTTCTTTTTATGTGGCATGGCGGAGGATCCAACCTGACCCGACTTAAATCCTTCACTTACTAAATTGCTTCCAGCCATCAACCTAATTGTGGTTGCCATCGATGATGGAGCTGCTGCTATCTGCAACAATCTTGATACAACCTCAAAATCAACTGATCGTGGGTAGATCTGACCAACAGAGGACCAAGTATCTTCAAATCCAAACTCATTAGCAATGCTTACTTCTAGATTTGCAAAATTCTTACCCATAGCATCTAATGCATCTTGAGATGTGCCCACGGGTCCTTTAATGCCACGAAGGGGCAGGCGAGCGATCAATTCCTTTAATGCAGTGTGTGCAAACAACAACTCCTCAGCGCATGTTGCAAACCGCTTACCTAGAGTAGTTACTTGAGCTGCGACATTGTGAGATCTACCAACCATATAAGTTTTTTCATACTTTGATAATTTCTCACTCAGCAAAAATAAGGTTTGTAGAACTCGATACTCGATTAATTCAAGGCCTGCTTTAATCTGGATCAGTTCAATATTTTCGGTTAAATCTCGGCTTGTTAGACCAATATGAATCTTTTCAACTCCAGCGAGTGCGTTAAATTCCTCAATCCTTGCCTTAACATCATGTCGAGTTAAAATCTCTCTCTTATCAATTGAATCTAAATCAACTTTTTCGATTGCCTTCTTATAAGCTTTGATATCACTATCTGTGATTGGTAGACCAGCTTTTTGTTGAAGTTTAAGAATTGTTACCCAAAACTTACGTTCATTAATAATCTTATTTACCGGATCAAAGATTGCCACCATCTCTTTAGTGGCATACCTTGTTGCTAATACATTTGGCGTGATACTCATTTGATTAAATCCCTAACCACAATTGTTTCATCCCTTCCAGGACCAACTCCTATGGCGCTCATTGGCGCACCAGAGATCTTCTCTAAGAACTTCACATACTCCTGCGCATTCTTTGGTAGATCTGCAACAGACTTTGCTTTTGAGAAATTTTCTTTCCAGCCAGGTAGGTACTCATAGATTGGCTTGGCATGGTGAAAATCAGATTGTGAGGCTGGAAGCTCCTCAACACGTTTGCCATCTATCTCATAGGCAACACAAACTGGAATCTTCTCCCAACCAGTTAAAACATCTAGCTTTGTTAAGAAGAAGTCAGTTAAGCCATTGACTCGAACTGCATATCTAGCAATTGGAGCATCAAACCAACCACATCGTCTACTGCGCCCAGTTGTAACACCAACCTCACCGCCGATTTTCCTAAGTGCCTCACCATCTTCATCAAATAACTCAGTTGGAAATGGGCCGCTTCCAACCCGAGTTGTGTAAGCCTTAAGAATTCCAATCACGCGAGTTATCTTTGTTGGGCCAATTCCTGAACCAGTTGATGCTCCCCCTGCAGTTGGATTAGAGGATGTTACAAAGGGATAGGTTCCATGATCAACATCTAACAAAGTTCCTTGCGAGCCCTCAAGAAGGACAACCTTACCTTGTTGCAGAGCCTGATCTAAAAGAAGTGAGGTATCTGTGACATATGGCTTTAAAATTTCAGCGTACCCCAAATACTCATCTATTACCTCTTCAACTGTAATTCCCTTGCGATTAAATACCTTAACTAAGATCTGGTTTTTATCGTGAAGAGCGGCTTCAATTTTTTGCTTCAAAATTGATTGATCAAATAGATCTTGGACTCTAATTCCAATACGATTTATTTTGTCAGCATATGCTGGTCCAATTCCACGGCCAGTGGTGCCAATCTTTGATTTTCCTAAAAATCTCTCTGATACTTTATCAATTGTTCGGTGATACGGAGTTATAAGATGTGCATTAGTTGAAATCTTAAGTTTTGAGGTGTTAATACCTCGCTCATTTAATCCTTTAATCTCCTCAAGCAGTACTGCTGGGTCAATTACAACACCATTGCCAATTACTGGAATTACATTTGAAGATAAAATTCCTGAAGGCAGTAAGTGAAGTGCGTACTTTTGATCACCAATTACAACTGTGTGCCCTGCGTTATTGCCGCCTTGATAGCGGACTACATAATCAACCCGGTCCCCTAAAAGGTCGGTGGCTTTTCCCTTGCCCTCATCGCCCCACTGCGCACCAAGTAAAACAACAGCTGGCATCTTCTTCTCCCATTATCAGTAACTTTAAAGGTGAGCCACTTTGCTAGCAAAACCTTTTTAGTTGTAATTTCCTTACGGGATTACGGCCAATTCCACCACATTTGGGGCGGTTTTAGAAATCACCGCCCCAATGGGTGCTTCGAATCTGGCCTAATAAGCACCAAGCAGAAGCAACGCCTTTTTAAAGAGGGCTGACAGGGCTGCGGTTAATGTCCCGGAGGCAAGTAGTCGCTCAAGCAGGGTAATTAAGGTAATTAAGGTTGCAGTTAACATAAAGCTCCATTTCTATTTTTATTGCATGGGCTTTATCAGATTTAACAAGCCTATCTAAGGGCTGGCACTAGAAATTTTTGATCTCCTTCTAGTGGGGAAAACTTATCGCTGATAACCTCATCCTTACTATGAGTAGTGAATCCTTTGAAAACCTTTCTTATGAAGATCGCACCTTCCCTCCTTCACAAACATTTGTTGAGAACGCAAATGTAAAAGGTGATATTTATAAAGAGGTAGATAAAGATCGATTAGCTTTTTGGGAAAAACAGGCAAATAGATTGCATTGGAATCAAAAGTGGAATCGGGTTGTTGATTGGCAGCTACCTTTTGCTAAATGGTTTATTGGTGGGAAATTAAATGCCTCCTATAACTGCCTGGATCGGCATGTAATTGAAGGAAGGGGCGACCGGATTGCTTTCTACTTTGAAGGAGAGCCAGGAGATACCCAAACAATTACCTACACAGAGTTATTATCAAAGGTGTGTAAAACAGCGAATGCACTAAAGGAGCTTGGGATTAAGCAGGGTGATCGGGTTGCGATCTATATGCCAATGATTCCAGAGGCGGCGATTGCCATGCTTGCTTGTGCAAGATTAGGGGCGATGCACTCTGTAGTTTTTGGTGGATTCTCTGCCGACTCATTGTTATCTCGAATCCAAGATGCCGATGCCTCTTTGGTAATTACTGCCGATGGTGGTTTTCGAAAAGGAGTCCCCTTTGCCTTAAAGCCCGCAGTAGATGAAGCGCTAAAGGGTAAGACAAATGTTAAAAATGTATTGGTTGTTAAACGCACTGGGCAAGAGACAAAGTTTGCTAATGAACGAGATATTTGGTGGCATAAAATAGTTGATAAGCAATCTGATCAGCATGAATGTGAGTTCTTTGACTCGGAAAATGGTTTATTTATTCTCTACACCTCAGGAACTACAGCAAAACCAAAGGGTATTTATCACACTACTGGTGGTTACCTAACCCAGGCAGCCTTTACACATCACGCAGTCTTTGATTTGAAGCCTGAGAAAGATATCTACTGGTGCACCGCAGATATTGGTTGGATTACTGGCCACTCATATGTGGTTTATGGGCCGTTGATAAATGGTGCAACGCAGGTGATGTATGAAGGAACACCTGATACCCCAAGTAAGGGACGGTTATTTGAATTAATAGAAAAATACAAAGTCAGTACTTTATATACCGCGCCTACCTTGATTAGAACCTGGATGAAGTGGGGGGATGAGTATCCAAATAAATCAAATCTTTCATCCCTTCGTCTACTTGGCTCTGTAGGAGAGCCAATAAATCCAGAGGCATGGATGTGGTATCGAGAGGTAATTGGTAAAAATAATTGCCCAATTGTTGACACCTGGTGGCAAACAGAGACTGGCGCAATCATGATCTCACCATTACCTGGAATTACTGCAACAAAACCAGGGAGCGCGATGAAGCCACTTCCTGGAATATCTGCTGAGGTTGTAGATGATGAGGGCAAAGCGGTTGGCAATGGCAGAGGCGGTTATCTTGTGTTAACAAAGCCTTGGCCATCGATGATGCGTGGTGTTTGGAATGAGCCTGTGCGTTATAAAGAAACATATTGGTCACGGTTTGTTGGTCTCTACTTTGCAGGAGATGGAGCAAAGTTAGATAAAGATGGTGCTATTTGGTTGTTGGGCCGAGTAGATGATGTTATGAATGTTTCAGGACATCGAATCTCAACAACTGAGGTTGAATCAGCACTTGTCTCTCATGATGCGATTGCAGAGGCTGCAGTAGTTGGTGCCAATGATGAGGTGACGGGGCAGGGCATTGTTGCATTTGTGATTTTAAGGGGCGGAATTCAATCGGCCACAGGAGATGCTTTAGTTAAAGAACTACGTGATCATGTGGCAAAACAGATTGGCCCAATTGCAAAACCAAGGCAGATCATGGTTGTAGCAGAGCTGCCAAAAACAAGGAGTGGTAAGATAATGCGGCGCCTGCTGCGTGATGTTGCAGAAAACAGAGCGGTGGGAGATTCAACAACACTTGCTGATCCAAATGTAATGAAATTAATCTCTGAAGGCTTAAATGCTGGAAAGAGTGAAGATTAGCTATGTTTTGTAAAAAATAACTTCTTGATATGTAGCTACTGTTAAACTCATAACATGAGAATGCGACCTAAAAACAAACAATCAAAGACAAATATGGATTATTCAGGGATTGAAGAATTATTTGATGCAGAACAAGGACTTGAATTTTACAACAAAGATATAGTAAAAAAAATTTTAAAAGGATTTGGTTTGCTAGATAAATCAAACGTTACGGCTGAAGTTTTGGAGTTTGGAGCTGGAACTGGGGCCTTGGCTGAGGTAATGTTGAACGAGCACAAATTCAAGCCCATATGCGTAGAAATTGATCCAACACTTGTAAAAATTCTAAAGTCAAAAGGATTTCAAACTTATTCTAACCTTAGTTTAACTCCTAGCTTAACAGGTTTTGTTTATACCTCTAATGTGCTGGAACACATTGATGATGATCTTGAAGCGTTAGCTCAGATAAAGAATAAAATGTTGCCTGGAGGCTTGCTCGTAATTTACGTGCCCGCACTTCCATTTCTATTTTCGGACATGGATGTAAAAGTGGGCCACTACCGCAGATACACTAAGAGAGAACTGTTGCGAAAAGTTTCACAAGTAGGACTCAAGATCGATGATTGCTATTACAACGATTGTTTAGGGGTACTTGCCTGGGGAAGTTTGAAAATATTTGGGTACAAAGGTAAGTCCGGAATAGGCTCAAAAAAATCACTAGTTATTTATGATCGCATCATATATCCGATCTCTATGTTTTTAGATTATCTCTTTATGAAACGTGTGATTGGAAAGAATTTACTGCTAATAGCTAGAAATTGATTTCTGTCAGCCAAAATATTCGTTGAAAGATTCATTTACTAAAGGCAGTTTTGACTGCAGTATTTGGTAGACAAAAGATGTGCTTACATACTGTTCTGCGAAACTCCATCTTGAATAAACTAGTAGAATAATAACTAAATACAAGATAAACGCGGCTCGAAATAGAGATAGCACTGATCCCAGTAATGAATCTAGAAATTTAAATGGTGGCACAAAAAGCACCTTTCGAAACAATGAGCCAATCTTGCCTAGCAAAAACTCGCCTAATGTTGCGCCCAGCAAAATTGCAAGTAATGCCAAACCCACTTTTTGGAGATCACTCTGCCAAGTTGATAAGTAGTTGACGACCACTGCTAATCCCAAAACACCACCTGCGATATATCCAATGGTGCTAAAAATAGATTTAATCAAGCCATTCCTATAGCCGACATAGAAGGCAATTAACAAAATCAAGATAACGATAAAATCAAAGTAATTCATAACTTAATCCCAAATGCTTTTTCAACCTGTTCAAATAATTGCTTTTTATTTGTGTAGGCACCAATCTTTATTGCAACATTCCTACCCTCTTCATCAATAAACCAAGTTACGGGCACACCTGGGCCAAATATTGATTTTGATATTCCATTGAGATCCTCAAGGTGGGGCCAACTCATACCGCTCTTTTTAATGTATTCAACTGCATCTTCTTTTGAACTCTCCTCCACATTTATGCCAAGCAGCTGAATTTGACCAGATTCAAATAGGTTAGTTTTGTATAAATCTACAAAGTAAGGCATCTCCTCCTTGCAACCTTCACACCATGATCCCCAGACATTTATCACCATAGGCCCTTTTAGTTGATGAAAATTGAATGAGACCGCACCATCTAGACAAGGCATCACTGTTGATTTCTCTGCAGTGTTTAAGAGTTTTATCTGATCGCAGCTTGGCACAAATCCAAGTGAGCTTTCCTGCGTACTGGATGAACAGGATGAAATCAGCAAGGTTGTGATAACTAGAATTGAAATTTTCTTCACTTAAAATCTGCCTCAACCTTCACCATTCGTGCTGCCTTTACCGGATCCATCTCACCTACTCCAAATGATGGACAGAACTTAGCAAGTGGGCAAGCACCACATGCTGGCTTTCTTGAGTGACAAATCCTTCTGCCATGCCAGATTAAGCGCTGCGACAAATTTGTCCACTCTTTTCTTGAAATTAAATCACCAACCTCAAACTCAACCTTTACTGGATCTTGTGATTTACTCCAACCAAATCTTCTACTCATTCTGCCAAAATGTGTGTCAACCGTAATGCCAGGAATACCAAAGGCATGGCCTAAAACCACATTTGCAGTTTTTCTGCCAACACCGGGCAAGGTAATCAAATCTTCTAATTTATCTGGCACCTTGCCATCAAACTCTGTAGTTATCTTGCTACTTAGTGATTTAATGTTTTTAGCTTTTGCTCTATAAAAACCAGTTGACTTAACCAATCTTTGGATATCTTTGATCTCAGCTTTTGCCATTTTTTTTGGATTTGGATACTTTCTAAACAAAGCTGGCGTGGTTTGGTTAACTCGTTTATCAGTACATTGCGCAGATAAGACAGTTGCAACTAGTAGTTGAAATGGCGTCTTGTAATTTAACTCGCATCTAACATTTGGATAAGTTTTGCTGAGGATTCGATAGATAGCCCTTGCTCGAACTTTCTTTTGGGCCAAACTCTCTCGCATTTGCCAAAGATTACGCTGATTGGAGTTGAAGTACCTATCAGCGGTATGCTTACCCGCATGGCCGCTAAAAATGAAGAAGAGGTGGTAAGAAGAGCTCCTCTTTTTGCTGCAATTGATGATGCCTCAGCAGCTAGCTTGCGCTCTTCAATGGTCGGTATAAAAATTTCAAAGAGCCAGGTTTTGTTTAAAGAGGGAGATCCGGGAGATCGCCTGTTTGTTGTAGTTGAGGGTAAATTAAAACTTGGCACAACCTCAAATGACGGGCGTGAAAATCTCTTATCTATTTTAGGACCTGGGGATATGTTTGGCGAGTTATCCCTCTTTGATCCAGGACCAAGAACAGCAACAGCCACAGCAGTAGTTGACTCTAAGTTACTAGCTCTTGCAAATGATCAGGTGATTGGTTGGGTAACAGAACACCCATCAGTCTCACTTCAACTCTTAAAGCGATTATCACAACGTCTACGGCGAGCAAATGATGTTTTATCAGATTTAGTATTCGCTGATGTGCCAGGCCGGGTTGCAAAGGCGATCATTGAATTGGGTGAGCGGTTTGGAACTAAAAAAGATGATGGTCTTCATGTTAACCATGAGTTGACTCAGGAAGAGCTTGCACAATTAGTTGGAGCCTCCCGTGAGACAGTGAACAAAGCCTTGGCAGATTTTGCATCCCGTGGTTGGGTAAAGCTTGAACCAAGAGCTGTAATTGTTTTAGATTATGAAAGATTAGTTAAACGCAGTAAGTAATTACCTCATAAACAAAGCGTTAAGGCGATTAGTGGTAAAGAAAAGTCCAATAACAACCATCGCTACAAAATAGGCAATATGTCCTAGTAAGGAAAGATTTACAATTCCTAAGGATAAATTTCTTACCATCTCAATTGCATGCCAAAGCGGTAATGTCTTAATGATAATTTGAGCCCAATCTGGAAATACAGATAGAGGGTAAAAAGAGCCAGAGAATAAAAAGATTGGTAATAATGAGATATTTATCAACCCCATCTGTTGATATGATTTAAAGTAAGAGGTTATTGCCATACCAATTGAGGCAAAGCCAAAGGCAATTAAAACAGCTGCAGGAATAGCTAATACCCCCCACCAACTTGGAATCAACCCCATTGGGGTAGCAACAGCCATAAAACCAACTGCGTAGGCAAAGCCGCGTATCAGAGCGGTCAAAATCTCACCTAATGCAACATCTAGTGGACCAAGTGATGTAGATAGCATTCCATGATAGATCTTTCCTTCATGAAGTTTGAAATAAACATTCCAGGTTGAATCATAAATAGCACCATTCATTGCACTAGTTGCAAGGAGGCCAGGTGCAATAAACATTGCATAGCTCACAATCTGGCCATTTGAAACTTGGATATCACCAATCAGTGTGCCCACCCCGTAACCAAATGAGAATAAATACAAAAGTGGCTCTAAAAACCCGGAGACCACTGGAAACCAATTTGAGGATTTAAGTGCCACCAATGATCGCTCCAAAATTACATGTGATCGTCCTGCGTAATGCTTTGCCCCCATTCGGCTTGCCTGCCGCTCGGCAATTGAGACCGCTGCTGAGATCAACATTACTTTGCCAATCTTTTGCTGTAGTTACTAAATGCGAAGTAAAGACCAACAATAAGAAGAGCGAACATATAGATAAGATGAAAAACTAATGTAGTAGTTGAGATTTGATGTCCATAAGTTAAAAACCTACCTAGATCTGTTGCGTGCCAAAGCGGTGAAATCCAGCCAATCCATTGCAAAAATGTTGGCATCAGATCAAGTGGATAAAAAGTGCCTGAGAACAAAAACATTGGCATCACAATAAGGCGGCCAGTAATCAACATAAATACATCTTCATTTTTTGCCCTAGCAGCAAGTGCCATAATCAGTGCACCAAAACTTGCCCCCGCAAATATCGCAGCTGGGATTGCCAACCCTGCTGTTGGTGAATCAAGAGCCCCAAAAAAGTAGAGTGCGATCCAATAAATAACCACTGTAAAGGTTGTTCTAAGGAGAGCTGCCACAAATACCCCACCTGCGATATCGGAGCCAGTAAGTGATGTCGAATTCATTGCGAAGAAGTTTTTAACCCATTTAAACCCTTCAAAGGTTGGGAAAATTACCTCATCTAGCATTCCTTGAATTGCAGCTGTTGCCAACAATGCCGGTGCTAAAAAGGTTAAATACTCAACCCCGCCTAAGCCATCTTTGCTATCAATTAATGAGCCAACACCTATTCCAATGGATAGTAGATACAAAATTGGGTTGGCAATTGCTACAAAAATTATGATCCGAGTCCACTTAACCATGTTTAAAACTCGAACTTCAACTACATACCTAAACCCGGTTTGTGAAACTTTTCTTTCTGCAGTCTTAGTTCTCATTATTCGATTAATGATCTTCCGGTAAGGCGCAGGAATACATCCTCAAGTGAGCTTCTTCTAACCAGTGATGTATTTGGATGAACATTTGCCGCCACAATTTTGGCAAGTAAATCCTCACCAGATTCGGTGTATAACAACAATCTATCTGGTAGCTCTTCAAGCCGTTCTGCAAATGATTGTAGTTTTTCAACCATCTGTGAATTTCGATCTGAACCAAATCTAACCTCAAGAACCTCTTTAGTTGAGTACTTTTTAATTAACTCAGCAGGGCTACCTTCAGCCATAATCTCACCCTTATCCATCACCATTAATCGATCACATAATTGCTCTGCCTCATCCATATGGTGAGTGGTGATAAGTAAAGTGACACCTTTTTCCTTTAATCTAAACAATCTATCCCACAAAATATGTCTTGCTTGCGGATCAAGGCCAGTGGTTGGTTCATCTAACATCAAGATATCTGGATCAGAGACTAAGGCTCTGGCAATTGTTAGCCGTCTCTTCATACCACCACTTAGTGATTTAACCTTTGAGTTCTTTTTATCCAGCAAATGCGCAAACTCAAGTAATTCATCTAATTTGTTTCTAACTGTTGCTTTTGGTAACCCAAAGTAGCGGCCATAGATGTAAAGGTTTTCAGCGCAGGTTAGCTCCTCATCTAAATTATCTTGCTGAGGGACAACTCCAAGGTGTGCTCGAATTTGTGGCCCAAACTTTTGTGGATCCTTACCTAATATTGTTACCTCCCCTGAAGTTCTTTCTGAGGTAGCGCCGATGATGCGCATGGTGGATGATTTTCCAGCACCATTTGGACCAAGTAATCCAAAGGATTCACCCTGCTTAACTGAGAAATTGATTCCGTTAACAGCAGTGAAATCACCAAATTGTTTGACTAGGTTCTTAACAACAATTAAATCCATTATCTTAAAGATTATCCCTTGTTTGAAAAATTAGTTTTTCAGTTGAACAATTACTTCAACTTCAACTGGAGCATTTAATGGCAATTCTGCCACTCCTACCGCTGTTCTTGCGTGCTTACCGTTAACATCTCCAAATACCTTAATCAAAAACTCACTAGCACCATTTATGACTCCAGGAATTGCTGTAAAGCCAGGGGCACAATTAACAAAGCCGCCAACTCTGACAACTCTTTCAATTTGATCAAGATCAGCAACTAATGAGATTGCAGCTAGAGCATTGAGTGCACAAATTTGAGCTAGCTCTTTAGCATCCTCTGCTGTTACATCACTTCCCACCTTGCCCTCTTTAACTAACTTGCCATCAACTACCGGCAGTTGTCCTGCAGTAAACACCAAGTTGCCACTCTTAACTGCTGGAACATAGGCCGCAACTGGGGCAGCAGCGGTTGGCAAAGAAAGCCCAAGGGATGAAATCTTTTCTGCAATACTCATTCAATTACTCGCTTCATATATGCAACTAATTGATCTCCGCCGCCAGGTGCTGGAACAACTTGGATTAATTCCCAACCTTCAGAACCCCAAGTGTCCAGGATCTGTTTTGTTGCATGTGTTAGTAATGGCACGGTGACATATTCATACTTCATTTTGTATTCCTTTTTTAGTTATTGAGAAAGTGCTGCTTTGACTAATGATGAAACAAAACCACCATCTGCTTTGCCAGCAATCTTAGGTTGCAATACTTTCATGATTAGGCCCATGCCGGCAGGTCCTACCGCATTTGTTTCAGCAATTGCATCCGCAATAAGTTTCTTGATATCTGCTTCACTTAATTGCTCAGGTAGGTAGTGGGCAATTACTGCTGCCTCTTCTTTTTCTTTATTAGCTAAATCATCACGCTTTGCCTGGGTGTAGGCCTCAACAGCTTCACGGCGCTTTTTCGCCTCACGAGATAAAACTGTAATAACCTCTGCATCGCTCAATACTTTTGCACTCTTACCTGCCACCTCTTCATTAGTGATTGCAGCTAGCAGCATTCGGATAGTTCCGCTTTTAACCCCATCTTTTGAGCGAATCGCATCGGTTAAATCTGACTGTAGTTTTTCTTTTAGTCCCATAGCGGTATCTTCTCATGCCTATGGCATACAAAGTACGCACATCCTCCCTGCCCCTACTCCCTAAGGGTGCTAAACCAATCAAGGTGCTGCACTTTTCAGATCTTCATCTGCACCCTAGAAAAAAGCGTGAGATTGCAGATATCAAAACCTTTATTGATCTAAAGCCTGATTTAGTAATTAGCACAGGAGATTTTTTAGCCCATAAAGATGGGGTTGATTTAGCAATAGGTGCAATCGATGAGCTCCTTGATTTACCAGGGTTATTTGTCTTTGGCTCTAATGATTACTACGCACCTAGTTTTAAAAATCCGCTCTCTTACCTAAGAAAAGATAATGGTGATCGCAAGTTGGGTGAGAAGCTTCCATGGCAGAGATTGCAAAAACAGTTAACAAAACGAGGCTGGCTAGATTTAAACCATAATAAAGTTAAAGTCAAGGTAAATGGTGTGGTAATTGAAGCACGTGGTACAGATGATGCTCACTTAGAGTTAGATGATTATCGAAAGGTTGAAGGAAGAGTAAGTAAGGTTGCAGATATTGCAATTGGTGTAACCCACGCCCCATATGAACGAGTACTCGCTGCAATGGCGCAGGATAAGTTGGATTTAATCTTTGCTGGGCACACCCATGGTGGTCAGATTAGATTGCCTTGGATAGGCGGAAGTAAATCACTTACTACAAATTGTGATTTAGAAAATTGGCGATCTCGTGGAGTTACTAAGGTAAATGATGAGCCATGGCTTAATGTCTCAGCTGGTATGGGGATGAGCCCATTTGCGCCAATTAGATTCTCCTGCCCACCTGAAATCTCCCTAATAACCTTAACTGCCTAAGGTAGGCTTTAATAATGAATCTAATTTCAAATAAATTACATCGTCTTTACTTAGTAATCGCACTGCTTCTAGTAATCCCAGATACCTTTTATTGGTACACATTAAATGATTACACAAACTACCAAACAGCATTCACTGCAATAACCGGTTCAACTGGTCTTACCTGGTTACTAGTTAGTTACCTTGCGCTATTTTTTGCCATCTTTGCTCAAAACCTTGAAATGCGTGCCTTTTTAACTGTTGTGGCATTTGTAACTAGAATCTTCTTTCTAGTTTGGTTAACTGATATCTGGCGAGCAAATGAGGTTTCGTTCACTCAATTACTCCAAAATGTCTTTGTTAAGACAGGTGATGCGCCATATGTGGAGGCCTTTGCCACAATCGCACTTGCTCCACTTGTCCTTGCAATAATTGTACAAAAAACACGAATTGCTAATCTTCTTACCGGTTTAGTCAACTTCCTTAAATCCCCTTCCAATAAAACTCATCAAGTAGTTTTTTACGGTATTTTCATTGCTGCATACTTAGTATCAACCGTAGTGATGATTAGATCACTCCTTGATAATTATGAGCTTTCTGCATCCGATCTACCAGGTGGATTTCAGCAGAGTCTAATTTGGCTAATTTTCCTTGGAGTAATCCAGATTGCACTTAAGTTGTTAATTCTAGGGCTTGGATTATTAGCCTCTTTATGGGCCTGGATTAGCTGGCAATCAGATATCAAGACTGTTTTAGGTCATATGAAGGATTTCAAATTATCTGAGTACCTAACTAGAAAAGTTGCCTCCTACCTATACACCTTCTACTTCATATTCATAATTGGATTAGCAGCAGTTGGAATTCCAATATTTGCTTCAACTACATTTGGGATCAATCAAGATTATGCAGCTTTTCCAATGGTGGCTCTAGCCGGAGTAGTAGTTACCTTCTTAGTAATTCTTGCAATTCGCTTAGTATTTGAGTTAGCGGTTGCAATAATTCATATTGCAGAAAATACTAAGGGTGGATTGCGTAAGTAGCAGAGCTTAATTGGATTTTGATTTAGCTTTTTCTAAATCAGCATCAACCATTAATTTTGCAAGCTCTTTCCAGTGGGTTTTAGCCTTCCAACCTAAGATTTTTTCAGCCTTTGATGGATCCCCTATTAGGGCATCAACCTCAGTTGGTCTTTGGTAGCGCTTATCAACCTCAACATGATCCTTGAAATTAAGACCTGCATGCTCAAAGGCAGCTTGGGCAAATTCTTTAACAGTAGCTCCAACCCCAGTTGCAACTACATAATCACCAGGCTTATCTTGTTGCAGCATCAACCACATCGACTCCACATACTCCTTGGCATACCCCCAGTCGCGCACTGCATCTAAATTACCTAGGTATAACTTCTCTTTACTGCCAGTTGCAATCTTGGCAACAGCTCTAGTTATCTTTCTAGTAACAAAGGTTTCACCTCTGCGCGGTGATTCATGGTTAAACAAAATTCCATTTGTGGCATGCACCCCATACGCCTCTCGGTAATTAACCGTTGACCAATAAGCCATTAACTTGGCTGATGCATATGGGCTTCGTGGCCTAAAGGCTGAATCTTCATTTTGTGGTGGTGGAGTGGACCCATAAAGCTCACTAGTGCTTGCCTGATAAAATCGGCACTTAATTCCTGATGCTCTAATTGATTCAAGCAGTGCCACCGCACCTACCGCATCAACCTGTGCGGTGTATTGCGGCATTGTGAATGAAACCTGAACATGAGATTGGGCGCCTAAGTTATAAACTTCTACTGGCTGAATCTGGTGAATCAAATTTGTCATATTTACACCATCAGTTAAATCACCGTAATGCAAAATCAGTTTTGGATTTGGCGTATGAGGATCCTGGTAGATGTGATCGATGCGTCCAGTATTAAAAGAGCTAGATCTGCGAATTAATCCATGAACCTCATACCCTTTTTGTAGCAGAAACTCTGTTAGATATGAACCATCTTGTCCGGTAATACCGGTAATAAACGCAACCTTCTTAGACAAAGTGGCTCCTTACTTATTTTGTAGGTACCACTCTACAGTGGATGTAATGCCTTGATCTAATGAAATTAAGGGTTTCCAACCTAATTTTGTTATCTTTGATGAATCAAGAACTTTTCTTATCGTGCCATCTGGTTTATTTGAATCCCAAATTATCTCACCACTAAATCCAACTGCTTTGGAGATCTTGCCGGCCAACTCCTTAATTGATACCTCATGTCCTGAACCAATATTGATTTGCTGTGAATCATCATATTTGTCCAGACAAAGCACAACTGCTTTAGCAAGATCATCAACATGTAAAAACTCTCGAAGGGGTGAGCCACTTCCCCATAAAGTCACTTTGCCACTGCCTGATCGCTTTGCCTCAATAAACTTACGAATTAGTACTGGAAGTACATGACCATTTTCTAAATCAAAATTATCATTTGGTCCATACATATTAGTTGGCATGACCGAGATCCACTTATACCCATATTCCTTGCGATAGGACTTAATTAGTTCAATACCTGCAATTTTTGCCACAGCGTAAGCGGAGTTTGTCTGCTCAAGCTCACCAGTTAGTAAATACTCCTCTTTTATTGGCTGAGCACAATCCCTTGGGTAAATGCAACTAGAGCCTAAGAAAACAAATTTTGAAACCTTTGCAGTATGGGCTGCGTCCATGAGATTAGATTGAATCTGTAAATTTTGGGAGAGAAATTCAACTGGATAGGAGTTATTACCACCAATTCCTCCGACTTTTGCAGCGGAATCAATAATTGCCTTGGGTTTAAGATTTTTAACAAATTCAAAGGTCTTACTTCGATCCAATAGATCAACATCATTACTAGATATACCAACTACATCTTGGTTTAATCTTTTGAGCTCACTGACAATTGCTGAGCCGACAAGGCCAGAGCCGCCAGCCACCAAAATCGTCATGTGCTTAGCCTAGCGTTAGGCATTTTAAAACTCAGCCGCAACCAACTCTGCTATTTGAGCGGTGTTAAGCGCTGCACCTTTTCGTAAATTGTCCCCACAAACAAATAGCTCAATTGCATTTGGATCATCAAGAGATTTTCTCACCCGACCGACCCAGGTTGGATCAGTTCCAACTACATCGGCAGGAGTTGGAAACTTATAGTTTTCTGGATCATCAACTAACTCAACTCCTGCTGCATTTCTTAATACCTCTTGGGCTACAGAGCGTGAAACTTCCTCATCAAAAATTGCATGCACAGCTAGTGAGTGGGTAGTTAGCACTGGAACTCGAACGCAGGTGGCTGAGACCTTTAAATGTGCAATTCCTAGGATTTTTCTAGATTCATTTCTAACCTTTAGCTCCTCTGATGAGTAGCCATCCTCTTTTAGTGAACCTGCCCATGGAATTACATTGTGTACAAGTGGATCTGAAAATGGACCAAAATCCTTCACTACTTTTCTAATGTCTCCTGATTCATCTCCTACTTGTTTATTTGCAACTAAATTGATTTGCTCTCGCAAAGTATCTAAGCCACTTTGTCCAGCACCAGATGCTGCTTGGTAGGAAGCAACAACTAACTCTTTTAATCCATACTCTTTATGCAAAGCTCCCATTGCAACAATCATCGAAAGGGTTGTGCAATTTGGGTTAGAGATAATCCCTTTAGGTCTGTTTTTAATCTCTTGCGGATTTACTTCAGGCACCACCAATGGCACATCTTTATCCATTCGAAATGCTCCAGAGTTATCAACTACAACCGCTCCCTTACTTGCTGCAATTGGCGCCCAAACTTTTGATACTTCATCCGGCACATCAAACATTGCAATATCAATTCCTTCAAATGCTTCAGGAGAGAGTGCGACAACAGTTAACTCCTCGCCTCGACAGAAAAGTTTTTTGCCAGCACTTTTTGCAGAGGCAATTAATCTAATCTCACCATAAACATTTTTTCGCTTAGATAAAATATCAAGCATTACTGTACCGACAGCGCCAGTGGCACCAACTACAGCAAGGGAAGGTTTTTTACTCATCGACCACTTCCGCCATAAACAACAGCTTCAATTTGATCTGCATCTAAATCAAAGGCGGTATGTGCTGCCTTAACACCTTTATCTAAATCTGAACTCCGGCAAACAATTGAGATTCGAATCTCTGAGGTTGAAATCATTTCGATGTTTACGCCAGCCTCAGAAAGGCAGGCAAAGAAGGTTGCAGTAACTCCTGGATGACTTCGCATACCAGCACCAATTAATGACAATTTACCAATCTGGTCATCATATTGAATTGAGGCAAAACCAATCTCACCTTGAATACGCTTTAAAACAGCGGTTGCATTGGCACCTTCTGTTTTTGGTAATGTGAAAGATATATCAGTTAACCCAGTTGCAGCCGCTGAAACATTTTGCACAATCATGTCAATGTTTATATCAGCGTCAGCGACTGCTTGAAATATTGCAGCTGCCATACCCGCCCTATCTGGAACCCCAACTATGGTCACCTTAGCCTCACTTTTATCATGAGCTATTCCTGCGATTATTGCTGCTTCCATTTCGCCTCCTTCTGGATGA
>Ga0194115_10002693_pt1 | contig 20863 bp, 38 predicted proteins | sample TA2MahsurfametaG_3_FD_148656 | JGI IMG/M metagenome (GOLD analysis project Ga0194115, IMG submission 148656) | Freshwater microbial communities from Lake Tanganyika, Tanzania - TA2015002 Mahale S4 surface | ecosystem: Environmental > Aquatic > Freshwater > Lake | place: Tanzania: Lake... | reverse complement strand
TGCCAGTGCGGAAAGTCTAGGTCGATGTCAGGTAGGTCATCGCGCCTGGGATTCATAAAGCGCGACAGTGGTATACGTTCCAGTATAGGATCCACATCACTGATACCCATAAGATAGCATATCAGGCTTGAGCCTGCAGATCCTCTAGTAATGTGTGGTATGTCTCGGGTTAAATCTAAAATTTCTCTTACACGAAGAAAATGTTTAGCAAAACCTAGTTTTGCGATAATTTCTAATTCTTCTTCGAGTCTTGAGTTGTATTCTTCGGTGTCTGGTATTGGTCGTGTAAATTTTTTAATTAGTATTTCAAGTTCGTCGTATCGATTCATTGTCCACCCATAATTGAAAGCCTTAAGCACAAATATTTATTGAGCAATGTAGACTTAGATTTATTCTATTGGAGTAATAAAAATATATTTGGTAAAAATCTATTAAAATTGCGTTGACAATAGACATTGTCAGGATATATAATATAATGCAACAAATTTTTATAAGGAGATTGTAAATGCTTGAATGTTTAATTGTAGGAGATAGTATTGCAGTGGGCGTAAGTCAAGTAAGGCCCGAATGCCACTCAATTGCCAAAAGCGGTATTAACTCACATGATTGGACAGCCAAGCATTTACACAAACTAAAGCCAACTCGACACTTGATCATCAGCCTAGGTGCCAACGATTATCGTGGCATCAATACCGAAGGTCATGTCAGATCATTGCGTACTAATGCCCAAGCTGATAGAGTATTTTGGTTGTTGCCAAGCGCCAAACTGAAACCTCGGCAGGTGGAGGCAGTACGGCAGGTAGCAGAGGAATTTGGAGACACTGTAATTCCAAGACCAGAAGATAATATTAGTCGGGACGGAGTACATCCCACATACAAGGGCTACAAAATATTGGCAGATCAAACTAGATAATTTTACTGAAAAATAATTGGAAACGCATAAAAGAACAATAGCACGAGCAGTGGTATGGAGAATAATAGCAACATTAGTCACTGCTATATGGGCTGGTTGGTCCGGAGCAATCATGGCAAACATAGTGTTAACCATACTACATTATGTACATGAACGAGCATGGCTACGTATTAATTGGGGCAAGCAAGTTGACCTATAAATATTAATTTAGGAGCCATCTATGCTCAAAATATTCTTATTAACCGTGGCACTGAATGCAGTGGATCTTAATTATGCAGACCTAGAACGGTATTATTGGGATTGCGATACTGCATTTATGAAAGGCGAAATGGGCGGTCAAGATCTTAACAGTTGCTTGGCTGTCACTGAAGAATTCCAAAGACATTTTGAAACTAGAGATCATTTTATGATTTATTGGCATGAACATAGATTACAACAATGGGCTAATCGGAGATACTATCCTGCTCCGGACTTTATCTAGACCTAATAAATTTACGTAGCATAAAATCATGACTGTATGGATGTAATTTACCCAAAAATTGCCTTATAATCTTGATACATACTGTTGCAGTATGTTAATTTTAATCAAGGAGAAATAACATGGCATGGACTACACCAGCAGCTCAAGATATGCGTTTTGGTTTTGAAATCACTATGTATATTGCAAATCGTTAATTTTACGATTTAGTAAAAAAAAAGGGGCTTAGGACCCTTTTTTAATGATCAAAGTAATAATGTTAAATACTTTGTATGCAATTTAACACTCCAATATTTTCTAATCGAGCGATCAAATCTCTCGGACAAAAGTATGATCAATTCGAAAACGAATTTATTTGTAATTGGTTGTACAATACCTATCTTGGGGAATATGAAACTACTCTAGTATATCCTGCACTTAGAAACAATTTTAAACAAAATTACTATCATGATCTCAATTTAACGTACGAAAGCCAAAATTTGATTTGTCAATATTTTGATAGAATGATACATGATGAAGAAGTGCATGCCAAGATGCTATTAGATTTTTTTAAAAATAATTTTAACAAAGATGTTTCGCAGCATGATTTAAATAGCACAGAAATGCAGGCGCAGGATAGATTTAAAACCAGTAATCTTACACAGTTATTGACCAGATACTACGTAGGTGAGTGCTATCTTTGGACTGGTTTTTATTTGCTATACAAAACCTGTCAAAATCAACAAACAGCAAAAATGTTTCATCGTTTACTAGTAGATGAATCGCATCATAACAACAATATTTTCAAAATTTATCAAAAACTTCACGGTTCTATCAAAATAGAACAAGATAACTATATTAATCAAGTGACAGAACTAAGATATTTTGGTTTGGGCTTTGTTAAAAATTTTTTCGCACTGGACAACGGCACTAGTAAAAAAAGCAAATGGTTTTTGGATTTAATATATGATCATGGCTGGCATCAGCAATTTAATTTGATTTTTTTAAAGAAAACTTTTAAACTGTATGCATTGTTTTATCCCAATAGCGACTTTGACAATTATTATCAATTGATAAATAATCAAGTATTAACAAATAATTAACATTTTACAGGTTGACAACAATTATAAATAAATGTAGTATAGAGACTATGATGATTTCAGCACTATTATGTAAATCGTTTATATCACAACCCGAATGTGGGCTAACCGCCTACTGGGGTATGATTACACGCGATATTAGTAATCGTGTCCTGGGGGATTATAGAACCTAAGTTTTAATTAACCAAATTCTATAAAACCCCAGGACTACACACCCTGGGGTTTTGTTTTATAAAGGAACCGATGACGAACAAAAAAGAAATCGTGTCGTTTCAAAAAAAGTTAGAAGAGCGTAATTTTGTTTTTAACGATAGATTGCTTGAACAATTAGTTAAAGGTAAAATTGAAAGGCTGCGTCAACAAAATGAAGATGCAGAACGAATGCGACGTCTAACTGAACGACGCTAAAAGTGTGATGCGGAACGAGGCTGCGGCAACACTATAACTTGCCAAACGGGCGGAGCCCTGGATGAAACTGTCGGCGAAAACGCAGGAGTAAAATAGGAATGATAAAGCACATTCAAACACATAATGGCGCTCGAGGCCATGGGTATGGTCTTTACGGGCACCCAAGAATGTGTTTTATCATGCATCCTTGATGAACAGAAGGTCTTGTAAACTATTCCTACCTAATAATTTTAGGAACAAGGATGCGCTATTTTTATGGTAGGCAGCATTGGTATGCGGCGCGGACTTATAAACCGTGGAGACTGGTCAGATGGGCTGGAACGACAGGGTTCGAATCCCTGGCCTACTACCAAACCGAGCGGGTATGATGTAAAGGTAACCTGAATCCTTGCCAAGGATTATTTGCGAGTTCGATTCTCGCTACCCGCTCCACTAACTATGAAAGGTTGACTAAAATGGGGCTGTGACTGTATTATTATTCATTATTGGTATGTTGGTGTGGTTAGAAAGAAATTTTAAATAGGAGATCCTGTTATGGATAGTGACAAGAGTGATAAGATAGGTTTATTAAGATACGGTTATACATTTTAAAACAAGCATCGGCTCGCAGCGATGATGTGGCAACTGTACGGTGTAAGAATGGGGGTATAATTCAAAGGCTAGAATAGTCGGCTTTTAACCGATCTATCCAGGTTCGAGTCCTGGTGCCCCTACCATACGAAAACAAATTCGCTTATACATTAATGGCTTACTCAAACGGCACAGGCGTATAATAGTATTGAGTGTGTTTCTATATGATTGAAGGAGATTGATATGCCAATGTATGAAACTACAGTAAGAACACCGCAAGGTGACACTAAAGATCGTGTGTACGCAAAGGATTTGCAAGAAGCTCGCGTGTTGTTTGAACAGCGCCATGGGCCCAGGAACGTACCATACATTCCAAAAGTAATACCAAGTTAATTGGGGATTCGTCAAGTGGTAAGACAGCGGATTTTGATTCCGTCATTCGGGGGTTCGAATCCCTCATCCCCTACCATTAAATGGTGTCCGTAGTGTAGAGGTAACACCCAAGATTGTGGATCTTGTATTACCGGTTCGATCCCGGTCGGATACCCCAAGCCAACTTAGCAAATGTGGTCATTGCGGTGCGCTGAAGACGCATGGAACCTGGTTCGATCCCAAGAGTTGGCACCACAAAATTATTGTGAATTAAAGTTGTAATCGGTAAGACGTATTGATAAAAGTATACGCCAACTGTTATTAGGGTTATCAACATTATGTAAAGCACCAATATTGATAAAATGAGGTTCAGTCATTTCTAAACTAGCAACTCTGGTGCATAGATTTTTATCAGCACCTAAATATTTGCCATCACCGTGATGTTGATATTCTATCAATGGCTGTGTACTTTGGTACCAATGAGTAAATGTATTATTGCAATTTGCTAAAGGAATGTTTAACGCTGCCTGGCTTTTTCCGCTGTCTATGTGGACTGGAAATTCTGACCAAGGCTGCATTGTGACAATACAAACGCAGTAAGCAGTAGATTCAAGACCAAGTTCTTGAATAATGTTTTTTATCTCATCAAACTGCATCAGCTGCTGAGACCACATTGGCAGAACTCCATGAGTAGTCAGTGCTTCTGGTGGTAATTTATCTAATATTGATTGTTGAAGTTGTTCAAGATTATCAATATGAACTTTGGTGTAATACATGATGATATTTATTGGCGCAATTTAACATTTCTATAAATATTCAATCATGAAAACTATTTTGATACTAGGTGATTGCCAAAGTAATGGCAATAACTGTTTGTCTGATGAAATTATGGGCGACACACAACCTAGAACTTTCAGTTTAAGATATCATAAACAAATTAAACCTGCACTACAATGGTGCTTAAAACAAAATGATTTTGTTGGACATTTGGATTCTCTTGAATCTAAAGCATGGAAATTTGTACGTCACAAAGAAATGTCATTGGCTTGGCCTAGTATGATAAACGGGTATGTAACAAATTTATCTTTTAACGGCGCACATTTTTTTGGTCATTGTAGAAGATTGATTAATTGGTTAAGAATTAACAATAGGCCTGATTTAGTATTAGTTACAGATTATGAATTTTCACACTTATCGTATTCTGTAATGTATCAAGGACGTAAACATCACTTTGAATCATTGACCGTGACAAATTCAGACCCAACACTAGAAAAACTGAGACAAGAAACACTGCAAAAAACTTTTTTGCGTGACAGAAAGTGGCATGCACGGTTTCATAGACGTAGTTTTAAGTTGTTGATTAAAATATTAAAGAACTACAATATTGATTATGCTGTTGTGAGATTTGGGCAGTGCCGTGAAAACAATCATGTTGAGTTTGAGAATTTTCTTAATGAATACATTGATTGTACAGATTTACGCAAAACTTACACAGTTGATGACCGTAATCTTGATTTTGGCGCAGAGTTAGCAGAACCAAAGAAAAATACTCAAAAAAATATTGCAGCACGAGTAAACAATTTTTTATACGGTCCTTAGCTCAGTGGAAGAGTTCTGGTCTTCGAAACCAGCTGTCGGCAGTTCGAATCTGTCAGGACCGGCCAAAGTTTGTATACCCGGATATCTCAGTGGTAGAGCAGTCGATTGATAATCGACCGACAGTGGATCGTTCCCACCTCCGGGTATCACGGAAGCGTAGCATAACGGTAGTGCAGCACCTTCATACGGTGTACAGTGCGGGTTCAACTCTCTCCGCTTCTACCAGTTAACAAAATAGCAACAGTTGCTATTTGTGCAACAATAATAAAACAGTTGACCAAAAAAGAACAATTAAGTATAATAATGAAATAGTGCAGTAAACGATCATTAAAAATTTAACAACAAATGCCCCGGTGGTGGAACTGGTAGACACGCTGGTCTTAGAAGCCAGTCTTCGGGTGACGGTTCGAGTCCGTCCTGGGGCACCATATTAAAGCACACTTCGAGCGGTGTCCCGGTATCGGCCAGCCCGCCCCAAAGTAGCTGTCTAGGGTAGTGTGTTTCAATATGGTAGACCAAAAAGAAGTAGTGTGCTACTATACAATTTTATTTGTTATTCGACCTTGTTCGTGAGACATAACTGACCTCAAACTAGCCCGCACGGGAACCTAGGAAGGTGGTGATACTGAGGGGCACCAACTAACAAATAATCAGTTTATAAAACAGAAAATGTGCGTTCTGTCTCTGTATAGAGTTAAGCAAGGGTTTGATACAGCACTGCCTTCGGTATCATGTAACAGGCAATTCCTTGTTAGCATTTGATTTCCGGTTTCATAAAAGTTGCGTATAGTAGATCAAGGAGTACACGTGAAACAAGTATATCCTCATTTGAATGTTTTGTTAGATCGTGAACCATTTTTTGCTGATCTAGTCAAGGAAGCAGAAGAAGCAGAATTTGGTGCTCCAAGATAAAAAGTTCGCGACAAAATGTTAGAAAGAGATAAAGCTATTGTAAAATGGTTTTCGGATCACGGATATCGCTGCGGCAATGATTATTTTGATTCAGGCGATACTTATAGATTTGCTAACAACGGACTAGCAGTTGCGTTTGCACTTGTTTGGGCTCGTTAAGGTTCCGGTTACCACTTTCCTGAAAGTGGCGTTTGATTAGCGAGAGAGATCCGGTGGCAGAAGACCGTTAGCGAGGCAAGCCCTCAGACTCTGATAGGCATAATCCTAACTGCACACAGACAGAAGAATAAACAGGAAGGACAGGGCAACAACTCCAGCTTGGGGGCGACCGTGGAAAAGCGTGGCCTAAGCATATATTAGTAAGTGTTATAGATGAAAAGCGGGTATCGTGGCAGGACGCTGCCACTATGCGGGCCTAACCGGCGTGGGACAGGTCCTGATATAACCGACTGTACGCTATGACACGGAAGCACCGGACGTCTAAATTGGTCCTATAGCACTTACTAATATACAGCCTCTGTCGTTCAACGGATAGGATACGAGTCTACGAAACTTGTGATGGTGGTTCGATTCCATCCAGAGGCACCATCACAGGAGATTGTTATGCCTTGGATATTGGCATTCTGGATACAAGTCCCTGAAAACTTTACCGTGTACGAAAAATTTGCCACCCAGCAAAAATCTTCAGAATCTGCTCAGGCATGGGATCGTAGATTACGAGCAGTAAACAGTCGTATCCAAGTAGAATGTAGAGCAGTAAAATAAAGGCACCCATCGTCTAGAGGCCTAGGACATCGCCCTTTCACGGCGGCGACACCGGTTCGAATCCGGTTGGGTGTGCCAATAAATACTAGCATGAAAGACCTGCTCAAATTTTTGCCACAAATTTTAGGCGCTATGCCTGAAGTTGTGAAGTATTTAAAATATATCCCCGTACTAATGGTATTAGCGGGTATAGGATATGGTGCGTTTTATTATATGGAAAATCATAAGGATCCATATATCTGTGTAAACAATCATGTGTTCGAACAAATACGCATAGATTCCGACATATATGTTTTTAAAGGCGGAACTTGTGTTGATGCGAAAGATTTAGGAAATTAATGTTTGATCAAAAAATATTGTGCATCGGAACTAACTCTGATGACACAGATAAAAAAACTACAATTCTAGCCAAACAAAACAAGTGTATAAACAACGGGCTGATCGCCAGCGACGATTTAATAACCGAACCTGGGTATTATCATACCAGTATTTTAGATTTGTCTTTTGGACAAATCGTCAGCGTTGCAAAACAATTTGATTTGATTGTGTTGTTAGATCAACCCAAACAACAATGGCCACATTGGAAGCCGCTGCTATCTTCATACAAGGTTATGTTGGAATTAGAAAAATTGGGTCATAATACCAGTTTTAGAAATAACAAAAATGTCAAAAACTTTTTAGAATTTTTCAACAGCATAGAAAACAACAAAAGTTTTTGTATCTATCCTTGGATAGCAATTACCGAAGAGAGTGGTTATATGTTGACCTGCTCAAGAGGGCGAGATCATGTAACCACATGGGACAAATTTACTGATTGGAAATCTGATCCTAATTTTGTCGCAGTGCGCGAAAAGATGCTTCGCGGAGAAAGATTAGAAAGTAATTGTGAGACTTGTTATTATTACGAAGACAAAAATATTGAAAGCTATAGGCAGTTTGAAACCAAAGAATGGTTGGCAAAACTGGATATAAATTCCTATGAAGATTTAGAGAAGATTACACAGCCGTATTATTATGAAATTAGATTGAGCAACAAGTGTAACATCATGTGCCGCGGTTGCAGACCTGAACACAGTCATTTGATTGATAGAGAATTTAAAAAATTTAATATAGTTTTTCCAGGCGAGCAAACCTTTAAGTATTCCAAATTAGACAGAATTGACATAGAAACTCTAAATCCAAAAGTTAGAGTATATCTTACTGGAGGCGAACCTACTGTAATACCCGAAGTGTATGAATTTATGCAGAAATGTATTGACGCAGGTAAAACTGATTTTGATTTTACTTTGGGCACAAATGCAGTGAAAATTTCTAAAAAGTTTTTGACCTTGGCCAATCACTTTACAAATTTAAATTTCAGTGTCAGTTTAGATGGCTACGGTCAAGTCAATGATTATTGGCGTTGGGGTACTGATTGGGATACTGTGATTGCTAATACCAAATTGTTGGAATCACATGGACATACTATTTCTATTAATTGTGTTCCAGGAATATACAATGTGACAAATTTGCATTTGTTATTTGAATTCTTGGACCAAGAATTTCCACATGCTGGAATTTATTTGCAAATCAATCATGTGGGTTTTCAGTCTGCGTATAATCATCCCAATCATGACATGGTAGTTGAATCTATGAACAAGTGTCAACAAACCAAAACGTATTACACAGATGGCAAATCAAATAAGACAGCCATAGATTCATTATACGATTATTACAGCAAAAAACCCGAGTGCGATTTGGTTGCACTTAAAAACTTTTTCTTGTATAATGATGCTTTAGATCATGCAAGAAACAGCAAGTTGGGTGATTATATACCCGAACTTGAAGAATGTAGAAAATATATATTGGGGATGTAGCTCAGCTGGGAGAGCGGTTGCTTTGCAAGCAATAGGTAGCGGGTTCGAGTCCTGTCATCTCCACCAATGTTAAATGGGTGTTGCCCCGTACGGTGGTCTGTAAAACCATTGCTAAAGGTACGGAAGTCAAGGCACGTGGAGCGTTACCATCAGCACCCACCATTATGGATAAACTATGAAACACAAAATACATGACAATGGATGGACTGTAATTTTAGATGACTTTGATTTTTTAACTGCGTCAGATTCGGATATTAATCAAATTGCCCGTTGGTTGGCAACAAATACCTTAGTGGTATGCAAAAATCAAAATCATCTTACAGCGCAAGATGAAGCAAATATATGCAGTAGATTTGGTGAGTTAGAAGACCTCACTCCGCTTAAGGACATAGCGCCTTTTAAAAATGTAATTATTCAAGATACTAACTATAAAGTGGTAAGAGTTACAGGTGAGCTTGATGAACATGGCGAACCGGGACTGTTTGGACACGTAGACGATTTAGACTGGCATTGTAATCAACCCGCTCAACCCGATCGTAAACCATTGGTATGGTTGCGTGGTATCAAGTCCACGTTCGGCTCAAGAACCAGCTGGACCAATAATATTTTGGCCTACAAAGATCTTAATGACCAAATGATTGATAAAATTAAAGATTTAAAGATGGTATGTGGGTGGAAAAAAGGCACTTACAGTGATTTTGATTTTGGTAAAGCAGCAGGGGTTACTGAAAACTTTAATGAACATTACACTCCTAACCTGGTCTACACCAATATAGGTAAACAAACTGGACTATTTTTTCCTTTTTTACAATTTAGAAATTTTGTTGGCATGACACAAGATCAAAGTCGTGAGCTTGTAGAATCGCTAAGAGATCATGTGTTGCAAGAAAAATATATATACCATCACGACTGGCAAGATGGTGATGTGGTCATTGCCGAACAGTGGTTGGGTATTCATAAACGTTGGAAATTTGAAGGCATGAACAAACGAGTATTGAACAGAGTCACATTTGATTTTGCAAATGTGAATTTAGGTAAATTATAGTATAAATTATGGTTATATATCGTGTACCACATGCTTACTTAAACGACTATCAAATGATAGGTCAGCGTGTTCAAGTTCTCAATGATTATAAACGTAGGGACAACGAAGAGCAAAAAGTGCGAGAAATGGCTAATTTGTTAGCTTTACAAGAAGCCGCAAGATTGCAAAGAAATTATGACTACAATAAACAAACAGAATTTTTAAGGCAGTATGCATTTGGCGAAAGTATTAGAGAACAAAGATTGGTTCAACGAGCAAGTGCTGTAGGCCTACATATTGATAGATATATTTAATTGGGAGGTTAGCTCAGTTGGTAGAGCGCGGCCCTTACAAGGCCGATGTCGCCGGTTCGACCCCGTCACCTCCTACCAGTTTTATTGTCCAGTAGCTCAGTTGGTAGTAGCAGGTGACTGTTAATCACCGTGTCGTAGGTTCGATCCCTACCTGGACAGCCATGCAAGGTCTCAAAGTGTTCATGGACGCACACAAGCCTGTCACGCTTGAAGAAGGGGATCGTTACCCCTTGGGACCGCCATAAACTTTTGTCTGAATTGATCGGAAAAAGTGCCATCAATTCGTAGCGTGTAACATGCATATTCTACAGTGTCTGCGCCATGGAAATTGTTAGTATTGAACCAATTTACATAGCCATATGAATAGTATTTTTTATTGTTTGTGTCATCTAACAAGTATAATCTTTTACGATTGGGATTGAAGTTAATTAATATAAATTCGTCCGGTTGATTGTCACGTGTATCGTCAATAGGATCATAATGCGGTACCTGATTTGATCCGGGATAGTTGATAAAAAAGACCACTCTACCGTATTCTTGAAAAATGTTTTGATTATCTAACCAGTTGTAAAAAAAATCAAAGTCACTGTCAATCGATCTTTTAGCGACGCAAGATGCAAGGTGTTTATTAGGCAGTCCTTGCAGGTTGTATCTCACATTAAAACTAAATGAAGATAAAACTACATCTTCTTCAAATAGGCAAAAAGATCCAAGGCAGTCTGTATCTGCTAGATTTTGTATTACACTTTGCAAATGGCTGCTAAAACCGTTGAGATTTTTAATATATTTGGCGTTAGCGTCAGCTATACCTTGTTTGTGCTGATGCGACGGCGGAAATGACCATGCAGCAAATTTTGTTGGTATAATGTATTGAAAGTTTTTGGCAATAAAAGCTGAAACTAGAGGTTTCAGTTTTATTAGCGATTTGATATCTACTAGATGATCAAAATTTTGAAACAATTGATGATTGACCGTATGCATATATAAAAATAAGTAATTTTATTTATAAACTGTAATTTTGTGTATCTATTATTTGCGGAGTTCGTATAGTGGTAATACCTTAGCCTTCCAAGCTAAAGCGAGGAGTTCGATTCTCCTACTCCGCTCCACGTTCTGTTGCCCTAAAGCAACATTATTATTCTAGCAACAAGTGTTGCTATTCTTGTAACATTTTATTTTGGTAGACCATAATGGCCCATTTTGCTATAATATGTGTATAGTGAAGAACAAGGAGCCAAAATGTCTAAGCTGCTAATCACCACCCAAGTTTACGAAAACTACGGCGCCCATGCGTGGGACGGTACCGGTGAGTGTCCTGAGTATTGGAAGGCCAAAGGCGGCAACGATTACGTGGTCCGGAATTTTCGAGGTAAAGATGTTACTATGGCTGTGATGGCTTTGCGTGACCAGATTGCAGAAGACAGTGTGTACTTCCGTGAGCACATTGTTGACTTTAACATTGTAGCCGATGACTACCTTACTGAATTCGAGCGTGATCAGTTAGAGTTTGATGGCCGCATTGATTACCCGGCTAGAGAATTACAATTTATCTAAGGAGATAACAATGACTCGTCAATGTACTAACCGACTATTAGACATGATTGAAGACGGTCTTTTAGATCGTGATACTGTTATTATGGCTTGCCTGAAGTATATGAGTGAGGATGATGTAGCAGACATGGCTCACATCAATGAGTTCTTCCTTGATGAGGACGAAGAACTAGCATAGTCAGAGCACAGGCTGACTCTATAGTGCCCTGTGACACTAGCGACAGTGAGTGAGGGCAGACGGCAAGCCCTCGGCGTTAGAGAGCCGCAGCTTGACCATGGCATCCCGGCAAGGAAAAGCGCAGGATGGAAATGGCGGACCCTAAACTCAACTAACGACGGTCCTTGTTAGTTACTATTGTTGAGATAAAATGAATAAACTTGTTCGCGACGGTAAAGTAGCAGTTCTTTTTAGCCCTGAGCACGGAGCCGGGTGGTATTCGTGGCACCAGATCGAAGAATTACTATTTGATCCTAGTATAATCGAATGGCTCGAATCTGAGGAAATAGACAAGATAGAACATTATCTTGCACTAAAATATCCTAACGAGTATTTTGGAGACCTTGACGATTTGGTGATTAAATGGATCGATCAAGGTACTGAATTTCAAATACATGAGTATGATGGAGCAGAATCCATCGAGTATAGAGATAAACAAGAGTGGCTCGTAGCATAGAAAGGAAATTTTATGAGAATTTATAACAAAGGTGAACAGGTTTTGTTTAAGCATCGTGTTCACGGATTTCTGCGTGGGGAAGTGCTACGCAAAAGACTAAAATATGTCAAGATTGGAGTGTTAGGCCTCAACTGGTATACTTGGGTGCATGCTGATAGGCTAACACCTGCTAACAAATAATTAAGGAGAATACAATGCCAGCAGTATTTTTAGTATCGGACACACACTTCGGGCATGCTGGCGTTTGCCGTTTCATGCGTAATGACGGTGTAACCAAACTGCGTCCGTGGGATGATCCTGCAGAAATGGACGAGTTTATGGTCAAGGCCTGGAACGAACGTGTTCGACCAAACGACAAAGTATATCACCTGGGTGATGTGGTTATCAATCGTCGAAGCCTTGGCACACTTGCACGTCTTAACGGCGACAAGGTGCTTATAAGAGGCAATCACGACATCTTCCGCGATGACGAATATAGACAGTACTTCCGTGAACTCAGAGCATACCATGTGATGAACGGAATGATACTGAGCCATATTCCCATTCACGAAGATAGCTTGGGTCGTTTTGGTACTAACATACACGGGCACTTACATGCCAATCGTGTAATGCAGCGAGCCAGTAGCACAGCCGAATTTATGGAGTGGGGAGTCAGAGAGCGTATTGATCCTCGCTACCATTGTGTCTGTGTAGAACAAACAGACTTTGCACCTATCTTGTTTGAAGATGTGATCAAGCGTATTACAGCAGAAGGTGGTACAATAGGCTTTCGGAACGGTAATGGTCCTGTGATGTAACTGTTGACAGGACCATTGCTCAACTATATAATAGTAACAAATGGAGAGTTGGCCGAGTTGGTCGAAGGCACCTTCCTGCTAAGAAGGCATCTGGTCAAAAGCCGGATCATTGGTTCGAATCCAATACTCTTCGCCAAGTGTTAATGCTGGAGTCGCATAGCGGCAATTGCAACGGTTTTGTAAGCCGTCGGGAAACCTCCGTGAGTTCGAGTCTCACCTCCAGCACCAAAGGATATATTATGGCACAATTTAGCGATCTAACTGAACAGACAATCAACAGGCTAATGAACTTGCGGGAGTTTACCGTAAGTGTGCCTGTGGAGGAAGGTTGGTTACCTACTGGTGTTGTGCCTTTTGACATTCGAATAAAAAATTGCGTAGCAACAATAACGCTGCCGGCTTTGACCGAAGCGGAAGCTCGCAGTAGGGTAATTGATTATATCAATTCAAATGAAGATGATGAAGACAACGGAGTATAGCACAGCCTGATAGTGCATCCGCTTTGGGAGCGGAAGGTCGTAGGTTTGAATCCTACTACTCCGACCAAGTTATAATGCCCGGGTGGTGGAATGGTAGACACCTCAGACTTAAAATTTGATGTTCGAAAGGGCGTACCGGTTCGAGTCCGGTCCCGGGTACCAGTTTCAGGGCCGGAAGCTTAATTGGTATAAGCGTCCGACTCATAATCGGGGGACAGTGAGTTCGAGTCTCACCCGGCCCACCAAGTTATACTGGCGTTAGTATAATGGATAATACAGGGGATTTCTACTCCCTTAATGTGGGTTCGATTCCTGCACGCCGGACCAGATTGACCAAAATTCAACTGTTATGTTACAATGTTGTTTTATTTGAGGAGACAACTGTGAATTTGAATGACATATTGGGTACGCCAATTGAAGTAGGTTCCACAGTTATTACTTGTCATAACAACAGAATAATTTTGGGTCGAATTATCCAAGTATTTGAAAATTCGTATAGCGTTAAAGTAGAACCAGTAAAGTCCGACACAGCAGGAAGGCGGTTGGTACCTAAAATGAAACCGTTTCGTCGAGATGAATACAATGTTTTTGTAGTAAATGACCAAGAACTAGTTATAGGCACTCTACGAGGTTATGCTCACAACACCGGAGAGTTTGACGACGAAGATTCAGAAGAAGATTAATATGCACTGGTACCAGAGTGGCCCAATGGCGGAGTCTGCAAAACTCTCGATCCGCTGGTTCGAATCCAGCCCAGTGCTCCAGTTTAAAGGAAGTGTGGCAGAGTACGGTTTATTGCACCTGTCTTGAAAACAGACGATCCGAAAGGATCCGTGAGTTCGAATCTCACCGCTTCCGCCAAACTAATTGTTGACACAAAATGCAAGTTCATGTAAAATATAAAGTATATTAACTAAGTAGGAGTTAAAATGAATATTCGAGTTCGTGCAATTGGTCGTACCGCCGGAATGTTTGCTGTTGCAACACTGGTACCGTTGGCAGTTGTAGGGTTGTTTCAACTAGATGCAGAAACACTTTTCAATTTGTTTATACTTGCTTTCGTTGCCTGGATGGTATGGGTAGTTTATAGTATCAATCTTGGTCAACTCGAAACTGAAGCAAAAGTTCGAGAGATGCAAGAACGTAGAGAAACAATGTTGAGTAATGTAGTCAAGGACCCTGAGTAATCAGTTCCGGTGTAGTATAATGGCAGTGCGGCGGTCTCCAAAACCGTTAGTGGGGGTTCGATTCTCTCCACCGGAGCCAAGCTTTTCGTTTTATAGGAGTGTAGCATGATCAAATATTTTCGAGTAGGTATTCCTTTTTTGGTAGTTGTGTTATCTATTGTTAACGGTACGGCTGCATATGGGTCAGACAATATGTCGGCTTTTTATGCTAACGTGACAGCATTGTTTGGTTGGATAGCTATTAGCTATGATGAATATATTACTTTTCGTTTAAACAGGAGCGTGTGATGTTTGCAATCCCCTTGCGTGAAATACCCTATTATATCAAGTGGAAGTTTCGGCAACTGTTAAAGCGTTTCAAGTAAATAAAGAATAGTCCGGCCCTATGTTGCAAGGCAACGAGCAAAACGGTATAGCTGGAATTTACCAGTGAAGGACGCGGGACGCGGGACGCTGCGTTCAATCTACGGACATCTGGGAGGATAACATTCAACAGAACAATCGCAGGATAGGGAAGATGGTCATCCCGCTAGGCTCATAACCTGGAGATCGTCAGTTCGAATCTGACTCCTGCAACCAACCTCGCAGTCCCTTCTGCATTATTAAAGGGGGTATGTTGGCTTCACCACATCGCCAGGGCGCATACGATCGCAGCCTCAGAACCCGTTTACCTGGGTGCAAGAAAAATCGTAGGTTAAGCTGGCACTATCCAAAAGGAGCGTCAGTGGACAGAGTAACTGCTCAGTTGGGGGCTGATGAGGATCAGTAGCCCAACACCAATTTTGGGAGATCAGATATGTTAGAATCACATTTTAGAAATTGGTTAAGAATTATCTGGTTAGAAAACTGCCGCGAACACGAAGACCACAACGAACTGCCATATACATTATCGGAATACTGGCATCGTTACAAATGGTGGCTACGTCGAGAATACCGACATCAGAGTAAAAAATAAACGGGCCAGTGCCCGTTTTTTATTGACGTAGTGTTTTAATTTTTATATAATTTATTGTGAGGTCTATATGCGTAAACCCTTAAAAATTTATCAAGTAAAGAATCTTCGTACCAACGAAGTGTTTACTACCAGCACGGTCTACGAAAAGCTCATCGACGGCGAACCTTTCATCGGTGTTTGGCGTGAATCTGATCCGCATCGTAGAGTAAATTGGATTAGAAAAGAAACCATGGTCAAGATTAAATGAACTAGAACGTGAGTTACTAGAAAAGCAACGAGTATTTGATATACTCAAAAAGTCCGTTTAGGTGTTAGATATTGTCTAAATTCACAGGTGCCCGAAACTTGTGTGCCTTTTAGATACAATGCTTTAACCGCAGCAGCCAATTCGGATCTACATTCAGTTTCGGACGTATAGAAATTTTGCACCGAACCTCTATGGTTGTATGGAGATTCAGCACTCAAAACTATAATAAGTAACAACCACATAGGAATCCTTTTTGGATATTTATAGACACAAATAGACTTTTATGCTACAATGTACGCATGACTAAAATTCTTATACCGCACAGCAAAGCATATGATGCCATACTTTGGGCCAGTGAACATTTTGGCACGGGTGGTTATCAGATCCAGCACACTTTTCCAGCCAACATGTACGAGTTCCGATTCGAATGCTCGGACCAAGCAGCATTTTTTGCACTTAGGTGGATGTAGTGATTCACGTTCGCAAACCGTGGACGACAGAGTTAGGCAATGAGAAACGATGGTTAGATATGACCCGCTGGTGTGTGATGGAATTGGGCATACCTGGTGACAACAAAAATTGGCATTATGTTACCGAAGCTGACTACATGGATCTGTATTTTCGACATACTCGAGATGCAGAACTTTTTATTTTGAAATGGATGTAATTATGAAAATCGCAGTTTGCAGTGATCTCCATCTTGAGTTTGGAGACTTGGATTTTGACAACACAGAAGGTGCTGATGTACTTGTACTCGGCGGCGATATCCTTGTGGCCGATGATGTAAAAAATTTTAGTTATGTAGATGAACAAATCATGGCTGCTACACCAAGCATGTTGGCTCGTGGCGAACGCTACTACAACTTCTTGAAGCGTTGCAGTGAGCGATTCCCGCAGGTGATTCTAATCATGGGCAATCACGAACACTATCATGGCGACTATGCTGCCACTGCCAATGTGATTCGTACGGTGGTTGACGAGTTTTCTAATGTGCATTTCTTGGATAAAGAATGGCGTATCATCAATGGCGTGCTATTCTATGGTGGCACATTGTGGACTGACATGAACGGCGAAGATCCCAAGACTCTAAGAGAAATTGCTTACATGATGAATGACTATCGTGCAGTTCGAAATAGCGCCCGAACTGTGCAGCATCGTGTGCCCACATTTGATGAGAACAATGCGGAAGCATGGGCTTTTAAAGAACGGCCAGCCAACTTCACGCCCGAAGATAGTGTGGTAGATCACAAGGCTTTCTTAAAAGGACTGGATGAGGTACTTGCTCTCTATCCGGATTTGCCTATTGTGGTTGTGGGGCATCATGCTCCCAGCAAGGCGTCAACTCATCCTCGTTATAAGAGTGAGTTTATAACTAACGGTGCATACAGCACTAACTTGGACAACTTTATTTTGGATCGTAGACAAATAAAATTGTGGACACACGGTCATACACATGAAGACTTTGATTATCGGATTGGTACCACTAGAATTGTGTGCAATCCAAGAGGCTATGATGGTTATGAAGAACTAGCCGATCGTTTTAAACTCAAATATGTGGAGATTTAAATGAACGAACGAATCCAAGAACTTGCCAAACAAACAGGCTACATCTGGCATGCCAGTGGTGATCCACAGATATATGAATTTACTCCCGAGAAACTGGAAAAGTTCGCCGAGTTGATTGTCAGAGAATGTGTCAAAGTAATGTATGATGATGCCATTGAACGACGAGTTCCGCCGGACATCAATCAAACGCCTACGCATTATGCCATTTCCGTACTAGAACATTTCGGAGTTGTTGAACAATGAACGAACGAAAAGTGCATTATATCGATGTCAGCAAGATGACAGAACAGGAAATCTGTCAAGTGTTAAATATCAAGTATGTTCCTTGGTATCGTAGCAGTATGTTTTGGGCCTTGGCCTTGTGTTTTACATTACCAAGTTTTATACTAATTTTGGAGATCTTAAAATGAGAGAACAGTTATTATCAGCAGCTAGAGCACATTTTGCTAGCCAAATTGAAAAGCATCGTATGAATGTGGAGATCATGTTGAACAATCCAATTGCCATACATGATCACACAGATTGGATGGCGGCCATGGAAGCAGAAATTGGCCATATAGCCGAATACGAAGACAAATTGTCAGCACTGGATTATTTCGGCGATGAAATCATTGAAACCTGAACAACCAGCCGAAGGCATAATGCGGATCAGCGATTGGGGCGACTCAAAAGTGTATAGGATCGCTTGTGATTGTGGATCAAACGAACACAACCATGATGTTTGGGTTGAAGCCGATGATGTGAACATCACTGTGTCTACTTTTACAACTGTAAAGTCAAAATGGTGGAGCATGAACCGTTGGCAAAAAATTTGGACATTGCTAACTCAAGGGTACGTTGAATACGAAGCAAGTATTATTATGTCCAGACAACAGGCATTGAACTATGCAAAAACTCTCGAACATGCTATAATAGATGTAGAAACTTTTAGAAACGAACGAAAGAAAAAAGATGCGTAACCACTATTGGACAATTGGACCATTTGCAGATTGGCTTAGAGGTACACCGAGCCCTAAAGCCGAAACCAGTCGCGGCTGGCGAGAATGGCGTGAGCAAGCCGAAGCTGCTCATCCTGTTCGCTACTGGCTGGCTGAAGAAGGCTTAGACTATCTACAACGATTCTTTTACTACATACCGGACAAAATCTATGGTCTCAAATACTATATCAACAATCGTTGGGTCACTTGTACCCACGCTCTTACTGCTCATCCAAGCGACATTGCTCGCGGCGAGTGGCGTGATGTTGGCAACCGTTTTGCGTGATGTTGGCAACCGTTTTGCCATGTCTTTTTAATGAACTTAGAGACTTTGTTGAAGTGGAGCTCGCTTGGTGGCACATAGCCTGGGAAGGTTCGGAAGTGAGAAAGAAATACCGTCCCCCGTTCTGGGCAACTGGCTGGTGGCGTTGGCGCACCTGGCGTTGTCCACAAGCCGGACTGGACAATCTTGAGTGGCAAATGAATCTCAAGCGTGACTATTTGGACGACGTTCATCCAGAGCGTAACTTGCCCAGTCCGCAAGCAGAAACTGCCAGAGAAATACTTGAACTGTATCGGTGGTGGACTGAAGTGTATCCCAATCGCCCAGATCCACATGATGCAGGTGGATGGTCAGACTACTGTGCTAAATTTAGAGACAAAGGTCGTGACTTTTTGGATTTTGAAGATCGCACCGACGAAGAGCGCGAAGCCAGTAGGCAGGCACTGGATGCTACTCAGGCCATAGAGGATAAGTATAAAAAGGAAGACGAAGAAATGATGATTCGTCTTATTCGAATCAGAGAATCACTTTGGACTTAATATGGAAATTTTAGGCTGGATCGTTTTCATTTATCTTGCTTGGCAGTTGATAAAATCGTGGCTTTTTGTTCAAACACTCAAGCACAAAATAAATGATGCAGTGGCCGAAGCTGAAATGGTAGAAGCAGTTGAAAAATCAGTGATAGCTCTGAGATTCGAGCATATTGAAGAAAATGGCTACAAAGTGGTACTGGCTTATGGTAAAAACAACAAGTTTTTGGGTCAAGGTTTAACCGAAGACGAAGCAGCCAAAAATATTCAACTCTATTACCCGCGACACAAAATAGTAATAGTTAACGAAAAAGCAACCATTACCAAGATTCTTGAACCCATTGACGCAAAATCCATTTAGTGTTATAATACAATTCTGTCAACTTGCATGAGGTTGTTATGAGTATGCACATGGAAGGTCCCTGGCTTAGTTTAACAGGCAAGCGCAAGGGCAAGAAAAAATTTGCGTCTGCTGAACAAAAGCGACAGGCTGAAATTCTTGAGGCCGAGTGGCAAGCTATCAAAAGCAAGTACGAACCCAAGACCAAGATCAAGCTGGGTCGCAGCTCTTATGTGCCAGCCAAGCCGCTACGTCGTGATGCCGATCTGCCGCGTATTCCCAGTTTGGATACCGGTGTCAAAGGTGCAGTCAATGTTCGTATGCCGCAAAAGTATACCGGCGACAACATTGTAGGTATTGGTACCATGCACAAAAGTAATGCAGTTCCTATCTTTAGCGATCAAGAAGCCAAAGACATTTCATCTATGCGGAGATAATTATGAATCAACAACTGGTCAATATGGCATATCCTCTTAGTTTTAGAAAAGAACTCTTTTCATTGCAAGAAGCAATTCAATTTCTCTGGCAAGATGGTATTATAAATGTAGGCGAGCTTGCAGAAAAAGCTATTGTTAGAAAAAGCAAAAAAAAATTAAAACAGAATAAAAGAGGTAAAAAAGGTAGCGATTTTGACGATAATTCTGAAAGCAAATATGTGACTGTGACCTATTACGGAAAATCTGCTTACGCTTGTATCGGCGGACTTCAACACAAAATTGGTATGCTGCGTGTTATGGTACATGAACCAAAAACTAACAAAAATTACTTTTTTAGAATTCCTTACAAAGTTTATGCTCCGTACAAAAATGCTAATGACAGTATTAAAATTTATTTTGACCAGCAAGGAAAGCCGCGTAATCCTACGAAAGAAAACATTAGATATAATTTATGGGATCATCAATGCCATGCCGAGCAATGGGCCAAATAAATACGTACTTTATAAAGAGGTTTTGTGAGTAAAGAAGATTTGATTAGGCTGTCAGGCGT
>Ga0194115_10002691_pt1 | contig 20871 bp, 14 predicted proteins | sample TA2MahsurfametaG_3_FD_148656 | JGI IMG/M metagenome (GOLD analysis project Ga0194115, IMG submission 148656) | Freshwater microbial communities from Lake Tanganyika, Tanzania - TA2015002 Mahale S4 surface | ecosystem: Environmental > Aquatic > Freshwater > Lake | place: Tanzania: Lake... | reverse complement strand
CATCATGAACTTTACGAATCAATACTTTTTCGCCGAAATGATTGCCCAGATTTGAAGAAAGAGGCATCTAAACCGATTCCCCCTTTCTACGTAGTGTAAATTAGACGACAAAAATCACCCCTTTGATTCCCTTATATATGCCCTATAAAGCGATACTTAGAGGAATTGGCGATGCAAACCCACGTGGGATAACGTGATGCGATATGGGTTACTCTTATGTACTACACACAGAGGGCATATGATACTAGGGAAGAGGTATGCGTTTGTATGCCACCATACAAACCCCACCATGTCTACTTCATTCCACTCTGTCACGATAATGCATAGCATGTGTATGCACATGACAGTCTTTTCACCCCGAAAGCTACGACGGTAGTGCAAATCAGTACCACAATATTCGGGAAAGATAGCATATCGGAGGAAGTGATTCGACACGGTATGATAGCTAGAGCAACCTTCGGTTTCCGATGAATGCAGAAAACAACCCATGGAGGAATATGGTCTCAAAGGTGAGCGAGATGGAATACCTGGTATTTCGGTCTAAGACCAGCGGATAAAGCCACATTATCTCTTCCGTCGAAGAATTGTGGATGCGATAAGGTACAAGAGTTGCCGGTGGAAAAGAAAATCATCTTTATTCTAAGGGTTCTACGCTATGATACCGAATCTCTCATGACAAAGAGGTTTCAAGGGCTCAAGGTTGTCCTTTGATTGAAGAATTCAACCGGCGAGCATAGTGTAACAATAGTTGACCAACGGTGGCGAGTTTGTCAATTTCGAACTTTACTCGTCGTCAGAGTCTTCTTCCTCTTCTTCATCACCCTTGCTTTCATCTTCGTCTTCTTCTTCTACCTCCTGTTCGTCTTCTTCACTCGCTTTTTCGATTTTTCTAGCCGCAGGCGCCGTTACGGCGGCGACAGACTCCTTCGGTGCCATTGACGTCTTGTCCTTTGAAGCTTCCTCTGGACGGTACAAGGCATCGAATGATTTTTCAATATTTGCATTAAGAATCGCCTGTTGTGGCGCGGGGAGGAGACTAGCAACAATCCCAGGAGGATTCGATAGCATATAGAAAACGATCTTTGTCCACATTTTCACCGGCCTTGCTTGGAAGATAAAGCACATCGGTGCACCCCAGATCATGACGGTCCTTGAAAAACTATTTCGACCACCAAAGTAACCAAAGAACAACAGGAGAAGGCAACTTCGTATCGTCTCTCCCCAATTCTAAAGTGGGGAAAGAATAGGTTGTTGAGAATGGATCATTTTTCCTTGACGAGCGGAACTCTGTACCGCGCCTTTACTTACAATATTCAAATTTGTCTGAATACTCTTCTTTAAACTTGTTCTTGCACCGCCTTTACCACTTCGATATCGTTGACCACGGATTTCTTCCAGATTATGGTCCTTCTTGATGGCCTCTAAACTGGACTTCCAAACTTCCTCTGGAACCTCGGATCGGAATTTATCTTTCAATTGCATCGCTTGTTCTTGGATCTCCAATCGAAGGAGGGGGGATGATGCAATCAGGGGGTCACTCAAGAATTTGGCATTCTGATTCATCACTACTTGATTCAAAAAGTAGGCATCCAAAATCTCTTCTGTCGTCAACGTATCTTCATCACCCTCCACGTGAGGTTTGAGTTTGGGGGTAAGTTCGACTCCAAACTTCGGATCTACTGGTGGTACGACATTGAGTGTCAAAATTTTGAAGGATTCTGGATTCTCTTCATCGGCATCATCGTCCTCGTCGTCTTCATCATCGTCATACAGTTCAGAAATGAGCATTTCATCTTGAACTGTCCGGCCTTCATATACCAAATCTAGACCCAACAGTGGAGGTCGTCCAGGCAAGAGTCGTGAAATGGATTTTTTGATCTCCCCAATTGTTTTGGACCGCTTCGATGTAAGTTCAATTCGATGATCCAGAACTACATTTCCCAGGTTAGTTTGCACTAGAAGTCTGGCTGGTTCGTTGAGAATAGAAGACACCGGGTCTTGACTGTCTTCATTTTCTTCATTGGTTTCCCCTTCGTTTTCTTCGTCTTCATCATCCTCGTCGTCTTCTTCTTTTGGCGCCGTTTCTGCTTCAATGTCACCTTCTGTAGAATCAGTAGCCGTACTTCCGCCCCTCGTCGTCAGCATCCATCCAGCGTTACTTGTTCGAGTTGGACGAGCTAGCTGATGAGAGGCCATCCGAATCAGGATGGGATGCCAACGAGATACTGCAGAGACAACAGATAGGCAGCAGACTACGACAACAAGCCAGAGTAGGAATCGTCGTCGCTGCATGGTTGTCGAGGGCGTCATCGTCATCACTTGGACCAATGTCAAAGGAGACGAAAAAGAGACTTGTATCGGGTTTCTTCTTCCTGTAGATTTTCTCGATACTAGGACGTCTCACACCACACCAAGCAAAACATAAACTGGTACCGTCGTCGTCGAAGAGAAACCGATGAGGGTAGGGACCAGCTATCATATGGATTTCACACCGTAGCAGACAGTCCGAAACAAAATCTCACTGTTGTTTTTGGAGGGTTCCACGAATCTTCCACCTGGCACCCCGTCGTGAGGGTTGGAGATGATACATACATAGATGATGGGACGCGATCAAAGCACGAAGTGAAGGAATGGTTGGAGTTTTGTATGTATGCTTGCCGAGATACGGTAGGTATACCACGCCAACGAGCGGGGCGAACCTCACTATGACGTCACAGTCGTCACCCGACAACGCAGGCGTGAGATGATGGACTCGTATTTCGTGTTGCATAATCGATGAGTTACATGTGTCGCATCATTCCTCTTGCCACCCCCTTATCCAACACATTGTTTTCGTCCTGGTCCACCACAACACCCCATAAAAATTGCACCTTCATCATCCTCATAACCAAAAAATGAGAATATTGCTCCCTATTACCGTGACTGGAATTCTTGGTCTATTTCCAATCCAGGCATGGATGACGACGAATGTACCATCCTACTCCATGCGTACCAAGACATCCACAACCAGCTCACAAAGATATTCGATTCTAGCCTCTGGGATACCCGACTTTACCAATGTTGCCTCCCATCAAGAGGCGAAATCACGTGTAGAGGAATTAAAGGCCTTTCCTCGACCGTCTGATCCTAAACGAGTTATCGTCATCGGGGGTGGATTGGCAGGTCTTAGTACTGCAAAACATTTGGTTGATGCTGGACATATCCCCATCGTTTTGGAAGCACGGGAGTTATTGGGGGGAAAGGTCGCAGCCTGGAAGGATAAAGATGGCGATTACAGTGAGACGGGATTGCATGTCTTTTTCGGAGCCTATCCAAATGCTTTGACACTCTTTGAGGAATTGGGTATCTCAGATCGTCTAGATTGGAAGGATCATCAAATGCTCTTTGCGAAGCCCGGTAGCGCCAAGAAGGAATTTACAACCTTTGATTTCCCCCCAGGTCTTCCCGCCCCATTAAATGCGGGAGTTGCTATTTTGGGAAATCAAGACTTACTCTCCTGGCCTGAGAAGATTAAGCTTGGTCTAGGATTACTTCCAGCATATTTTCAGGGTCAATCCTACGTCGAATCTCAAGAGGGTGTGACAGTCGAAGAATGGATGGAACAACGAGGTGTCCCCGCCAGGGTAACAGATGAAGTATTTCTTGCCATGTCGAAGGCTCTTGGCTTTATTGGGCCTGAAAAATTGAGTATGCAATGTGTCCTCATTGCGTTGAATCGTTTCCTACAAGAAGGTTCTGGATCACGAATCGCATTCCTCGATGGGTCACCGACCGAACGTCTTTGTGAACCCATCAAGGAGTATGTGGAAGCTCGTGGTGGTACGGTACGGACGAACACTCCCGTCACACGGATCCTACTAAATTCAGATCAGACTGTAGCTGGTCTCCTATTACAGGGGAATGAAGTCATTAGTGCCGATGCCTATGTGAATGCTATGCCAGTCGATGCGTTGAAGAAATTGACACCGTCCGAATGGTTTTCCTATGAATACTTTTCCAAGTTGAAGAATCTTCGTGGTGTCCCGGTCATGAACTTACATTTATGGTTTGATCGGAAATTATCCACCGTTGACAATCTTCTCTTTAGTCGTTCTCCCCTCCTTTCTGTCTATGCCGATATGAGTGAGACATGTGCCGAGTATGCCTCGAGAGATCGATCGATGCTTGAACTCGTCTTTGCCCCTGCTGGTGCGTATATGAAGAAATCCGACGAAGAAATCTTACAAGCGACATTAGAAGAATTAGAACGTCTCTTCCCCGAAGAAATCAAGGCAGATGGGTCTATGGCAAAGGTAACAAAATTTACATGTGTCCGGACACCGACTTCTGTCTATGAGACACTACCAGGTTGTGAGGCAAGTCGACCAACTCAAACGTCACCTATTTCAAATTTTTTTATTGCGGGAGATTTTTCCAAACAAAAATATTTAGCATCTATGGAGGGTGCAATCTTAAGTGGCGTCTTGGCTGCGAAGGCTGTTGCAGATTCCTTCCTCCTCAAAAAAGCTGATCCAGTAGTAGATCTTGCAGGAGGACCATCATCCTCCCCCCGTCAATTGACACCAAGACCACGTGACCCGAATTCATCTGATGCTAACTTTGTAACTCCCCCCATGACATTGTATCAAGTCCGAGTGAACAAGGAAATTCCAGCAGTTGTCCTGGAAGAATTGTCCAATGAGGTTGGTGTTGTGGCGTAATGAGGTGGTAGGAAGTACTATCTCGGACTATCGAATGAGTATCACTTGGTATGTAGCTACTACTTGAGCTGTATAGGTATAGTTTCTTTTGCACCTGTAGTCTTCGACGTTCTTCCTAGAGTATGTACTGTAGCTACCGGCAATTAAGATCCTGCAGCCGTCTAGTTTCTCGGACACTCCTCCGAGATATCAAGGAAGGTCCAGGAGCCCCCCCCGTCCACGGCGCATGATCCAACGAGGTTTTCACGCCCTGAAATCCGGTACCGGGAACAAATGTTTCGCGTATATAGCATACTACTTCGACATCATGCCTTTTGTACAACTACCTAGGAGTTTGTTAAAACGGTCATTTGAATGTCAATAGTACCGTTACTTACTATAGTTCAACATCAATCAATCCATGCGGGAGATGTTCGATTCCACCCCGCTTCGGCCCCCCCATCCCCCCCCAAAAAATTCGGCGGCAGTCATTGCTTTTGCATGTTCTGCATAGAGGTAGACGAGATACTGCCTCATAACAAGAAAGATTTCCAATTCTTTCGTTTTGAAATCATAGCGTTGTGGGTGGTTTCAGTCTTTACGAGCCGACTTGACCCGCAGAAAGTCACGACCACCAAGAACCCACGAAATAAAGATTCAATCATTTTCGTCGATTTTGAATAAATTCTGCTCGACTACCATATTTTTCATAGGAAGCCTTTTGACGTTCTTCATCTGAATCTTCTCCTGAAACTTTACGTTCAAAACTCCGTTGAATACCGAGCGCGGTACGTTTTACCTCCGATTGGAATTCCAACTCTTCCTTCATAGCTTGGAGTTTCATCTTTTCTGCCTTTCGTTTCTTCTTCCATAACGAACATACTTCATGTGCTGTCATCGGTGGTTGTTGTTGCTGTTGTTCTCTTTGCATGACGATGACAGAATCCTCCACGACACTGTTGGTGTCATCAGACCAGTCACATCCTGGGGGTGTGAAGAGTGTCGTCATGATGTCTTCCATAGCCAGACACATTGAGCTATGCATCGAACATACGTTCGAGTCCATAATCATCGATATGTGGTCATTGGAGATGATATCTACCACAGAGGATGAGTTGGACTCTCCTGACATTTCTGTGATAAGGTAATTTCTTTTTCAAACAGAGAGAGAGGAGAAGTGAAAGACGGGGAAGTGTGGTTTGTTGGTTTGTTTTTTTACGGTTACTTTATTAGGCGGTGGAATCCCGATCAAGACCACGTTCAATGGCATGGAAAAAGGGAAACTGTTAAGAAAGGGCCCGATCACCGGCGCATTTTGTACGCTGGACCGGCCTTGAACAGGCACTTTAAATTCAATTGATTATCCTTCAGACTCGTAGGCATATATTATGTCGCAACCGACACGGAGGGCGGGACAATGAAAATTTCATGTGACAGTGACTTTGACGTATAAATTGACAGTGACCGCAAAAGAGCAAGCACTAGACCTAGAATACTTAGGTATGTACATACTCCCAATTAACTGAAAAGTGACGTACGGACGATATCACGGCGAACATAACAGTAACTTACGGAGATTCATCGGCCTCCAAGCTGTCAGCGTCGACCGAAATAAGGCTGCTCGACCTTAAGTATACTTCCCGTGCTGAGTCAGTACACTAATTGTCAGACTTCCAGGACTATTCGTCACAAGGAATGGAGGCATATTCACTGCAAATTGACTGTGACATACGTATAACGTGTCGGCGACTTCCGTATCTCCGCAGGAAATCAAGGGAGCCCCACTCGTGAAAGATAACTTATACTGTTAGATTCCCACACCTGTAAAAAATACAGCACTACAGTACGGTACTGCACGTCAAAACGTCAAGGACGTCACGTCGTCGTGAAGGAAGAGAATCCGCTCACTGTCGAAACAAACAACTGTGTTTTGCTGCAGTGCAGTCGTGACAGCGATCTACTAGTCTCCCTTTGAACTCCTAACTTCCCATATCGACCATTACATTATCCCTGTACACATACAGTCACATCTAGCATGTCATCCAGCGAGATAATGAATCGAAGTTCGATTGTCAATATACCATTGGATCCTTTGGAACAAGAGGCCTTACAGATTCAGAAGGAATGGGAAGCTTGTATTCGTGACCCATTCAAGGCATGTCCGCAATCTAAATATAGTCGCTATGATGTTCCGGTCGATCATGTGGAGGGAGATCGTGCTACTGAAATCAAGATGAATTCTCTACGGAGACCACATATGCGTGCCTTACACTGTTCTTGGATATCCTTTTTTCTGGCCTTTATGATTTGGTTCGCACCAGCACCGTTACTCAAGGAAATCCGATCGACTCTTCATTTGACGAATCAAGATATTTGGACAGCATCGATTACGAATGATTGTACAGCAATCTTTATGCGAATTGTCATGGGTCCTGTCTGTGATAATTATGGTGCTAAATGGCCTATGGCTGCTGTCTTAGTCATCGCATCGATCCCCACAGCTATGGTCGGCCTAGTGAATAGTGGCCAATCATTAGCCTTAATCCGATTCTTTATCGGTATCGTAGGTTCTTCCTTCGTTATGGCTCAGTTCTGGCCCAGTCGGATGTTCTCTCGAGAAATTGCTGGATCTGCTAATGGTTTAGTCGGAGGATGGGGAAATTTTGGAGGGTAAGTTTGTATCGATCGATTCATCGAAAGTGAAATTCTTGTTTGCTGAAAATTGGAACATTTTCTAACAACAACAACAACAACAACATAAAATCCCATCTCTGATTCAGAGCCTGGACACAGATGTTTATGGGATCCATTCTTTTCCCCGCCTTTGAAAGATATTACGATGGTGACTCTGAAAAGTCATGGAGGACATGTTGTATTATCCCAGCTTGTATGGCATTTGTTTGGGGTCTAATGTTACCCTTTATGGCCGATGATGCACCCATGGGGGACTATTCTGAAATGAAGAAGAATGGGACTATGGACCGGGTCTTCCTAACGACCTCCCTCCGGAGCGGAGCGACTCGGAATACATGGATTTTATTCATCCAATATGCCAGTTGTTTCGGTGTCGAATTAGTCATGAACAATGCATCTGTATTGTATTTCCATGATCGTTTCGGTTTAGAAACGAAGGATGCTGCTATGATTGCCTTTTCATATGGGTCGATGAATCTCTTCGCCCGGGCCTTGGGTGGACTCTTTTCAGATCGATTAAATGTCAACATGGGGATGCGTGGCCGACTTTGGTTACAATCGATCTTATTGATCTGTGAGGGATTGTTAATCGTCGTCTTTGCCTATTGTACCTCACTGATCGGTGCAGTCATCGTCATGTGTTGTTTTTCCATCTTTACACAGTCGGCGGAGGGTGCGATTTATGGCGTCGTCCCATATATTAGTAAACTCTACACGGGTGCTGTGGCTGGCTTTGTCGGCTCAGGGGGGAATGTCGGGAGTGTCGTATATGGATTAGGATTCCGAAGTTTAAGTTATCGAGATGGATTCCTTATGATGGGAAGTATCGTCATCGTTTCATCCTTTTTAAGTATCTTTATTGATATCCCCTGCCATGCGGGGATGTTATGGGGTGAAGATAATCATGCTGTCATTCAGGCACGGGAACGATATTTACAAAATCGACAGGCAAGACTTACGGCAGGTGGTGCAACCGTAATTTCGGAACCTGGACCGACGGGGAGTGATGGATATTCTGAAACGGTAGTTCCTCCTCCTCCCGAACAGGGACGACAATCATCGGCTGTCGTCATCGAGACGACGATGACAGAAGAGAATGACGAACAACCGAAGGAGACGGCATAATAAGAAACGAAGACGACACCAGTTGCACCATTTTCGAAACGAAAAACTTTCTTTTGGAAGGTTTGGTTTGTTTCTTGTTTGTGAATTCCAACAAAAAGTCTACTTTCTTTCTCTCTTGATAGAGTCCACCCCCTCTTGCTGTGGATGGAGCTAATTTTTCTATTTTGGATTTTGGAGACGCATATCAAACACTTATCTCTTTTTCCACATGTTTTATTAACATTAAAGTTACATACATGATCCCAATATACGTCTACCAATTGCAACTTCGTACTGATATGCATAGATGGGAAGGATAGCTCATTCACAAGGTTTAGCTGGTATTCATACATCCTTTGACGTTATGTTACATTCCCTTTCTTCACAGGTCGTATAAGCAAAGCAGAATGGGATTACCGTACGGTACCCCTCTAGGTCATGGTCTGACTGAGAAGGAGTGCTTCTTGAAGGTCGGCTGCCTCACGTTCTTCAACGCTCATGGACGATCGGTCTAGCACTTCAGGATCGGAACGTTGTGGTGTCGAAAGAGATGCCCCCGGGAAGGATGAAACTGGAGATTCTGCTGCTGTTGCAGCAGTCGCGGCACCTATTTGGGAACGTCGGGCACTTCCACTACCCTCCATGGGTTGCAACTGATAATCTCGTCCGGATGTGATGTGGGTCAATGCTTGCATCCAATAATTGTAATCATCAATAGTCGTCGCCGCCGCATAGACGACAGGAGCCATCTCATCGAATGGGTTGCAGTACACGATAAATGACAGAGGATGATTGGGATTGAATTCCACCTTACTAACACCGTATCCAAGAGTGTACGATTTACCCTCCATATCCCATTGGAAGTAATTTCGTCGACGATAAAGTTTGCAGAACTTGGATTTCCATTTCCGGACGACACTCTTGCTCTTGATAAGGAGGATCCCCTTTATGACAAGTCCATCAACCGGAGGTCCGCTACCATTCGACGCACGAGTATTGGTCGAACCAGGTTCTGGAAAAATAAGTTGCCATGTATCGGGAGTCCGTTGAGGTGTGGGAGTGAATGGTTGTACCACAACGGACGGTGACCCGTACGATGACGAAGAAGGACCGACGGCTGATCGTGGTGGAGATGCGATAGTGGGTGAAACCGATGATGCCATACTGACCCTTGAACCTTGAAGAACTTGAGGAGAACCGGGAGGAAGAATCGTACGTCTGGAGATTGAATGAACTCCCCTTGGACGACTATCCCAAGGATCGGCGGGATAATTGGGTGAATTCTGCCCGACGGGGGAGGATGTCCCCGGATGGGATAGCCGTCGACTCTCCTTCTTTTCATCATCCTCTACATGACGGGCCATTTCTTCATCTGCTTCCTTCAAATTGAGTTGTAGGGCAGTCCGGTTGATATCCTCCTGATCTTGGTCTTCCTTGATAATAACAAAGGCGGTATACAACGAACTCAATTGTTGTTCCATATCATTAATTCTCTCATCTTGGACATTGAACCGAGCCTTGAATTGTGCAAGTCGGAGATCACTCTGACTGTCTGCATCTTGTAGTTCCTTAATCTTCAATTCCATCTGCCCCCGTTGGACTTGAGATTTGGTTTCCGTGGATCTAACTTCCGCTTCCTTATCACGGAGTTGTTTCATCCATTGTTCCTGTTCGGCCTTGAGACGTTCTTCGGTGGCACGTAGCTCGCCTGCCTTTTCCTTCAAGAGCATCGCCAAGAGTTCATGTTCTTCTGTCGATACGCCTGGTGCCGTCGATTGCAAAGCATTTCGACTATTCGCTTCGGCAGCCTCCTTGGCCATTTTTGCCATTTCTTGCATTTTCTTCGCCTGTTCAAGTTGATATTTCTGTAACTGATCTTGGAAGGTCGTCTCTAATTGATTCGCCTTGGCAATCGCCTTATTCAGACGTTCCAAATAATCTTGTGCATCCTGCTTATGCTGATCACGTTCAGCTTCCAACCGAGTTGCCCTAGACTGTTCATGACTGAGTTGATCGTACAAATGACGGATTTCACGTTGATGACGTTCTTCGACTTCTTCCAGTTCTCCAATTCGAAGCTCCACTGTTCAAAGATAAAGGCAAAGTACAGTATCGGGTATGAGAAAAAACTGAACGGGGGGATGTGGACAAGAAACCTTGTACAACCACCAACCACGACACACAATTTGATACAAGAACCATAATGAGAGATCGGATGAAGAAAGCAACCAAAGAACTTACAATTGGCAATATGAGGAGCTGCCGCTGACTTGGACTGTTCCTTATGTTTCGCAAGAGTAGCGGCCTCCAATTCTGCTCGTAATTTGGCGACACGATGTTGCATTTCACCAAAGGCTTCATTCATACAGGCATCTTCTAGAGCCTTTCTCAAGTCGGCGACACTGATGCCTTGTAATTCTGCCAAAATTCGTAGTTGACGTTCCAATCGATTAATTTCGACAGACTGGGCTTCATTCTTCGCTTGGAGGATTCGTAATTGTTTCGACAGTTCTGACAACCCGGCAGACCCGGCCGCCATGGCACGTTGTTTCGATGGTGATGGTGGTGGTGGAGTCGGAGACGGTGAAGCTCTCCCACCTCTAGGAGGCAATGGCGTACTCATCATGGTCGCCCAATCGGACTCTTTCTTTTCGTCGTGAAATGAATCTTTTTCGTATTGGTTCATGTGATGAGATTAGATACGGCAGCGGCAACGTTTCGAAGAGAAAATCCCAGATCGTATGGGTTCGAAACTTTTTATGAGACGAGGACAACTGCGAGGGGAGGCGAGACGAGAGACGGATAGAGGGCAAGATCCTTCTCGGAGGGTGTGCAAGTGGCACCCCGAGTCGGTTCCCAAGATCCCACAAAGGACGATAGTGGTACGTATTGAGGTGAGGTGTCAATGTGTGAACTTGAGTGTTCCACGACTTAGTCGTTCCGTATTGAGAACAACGATGAAGAAGAGTCGACAACTCTTTCCGAATCCTCTATCCGAGCGGGACTGCATTTGTACGGTTCTTCTATAGTGACTGTCGAGTTCAAATTGCTTCCGAATCGTATCAAGTAGGCGGGTGTGCTTTCCCCTAAAGACCCAAGACGGAAGACGGAAGGACTCACCTCCGAAATTGATTCGTTCGATCCACTGGGAACCGCAAAACAAAATCTACTTGACTCCACCGCCAACGGATGGACAGATCGATCCAGCCGAGGCACCCCTCGAAAAAGGTTGAAACCAAGGGATCATCCATTGTGTTTGTAGAGTTCTCCCATTGTAAACTTCTGCGTGAGCGGGGGTCGGTAGATTTGTTTTTTTTTAACCAAACAACAATGGAGGATGTTTCGGATATCATTCGAGATTTAGCATCTACCAAGGCAGATTGTCTTACGGGCAGGATGCGTCATGACCTCATGACCGTTGCCATAGAATCCCTTCAATTGTCTACCCAAGAACGTAAACTCCTTGCGAATCGAAAAGGTAGGTCTTACCACCCACTCGAAGTTGTTCATGTTGACACTTTTTTTGGTGGTTGGACCATCAAATAATCACTTTTGCCTTGTATTGGGCCTCTTTCTATGGGTTTCTTACATGTCATTCCTACCTTCCCAGATCTGGTATGTTGGTCGAAATTTGGTTATCGACGATTGGCGAAACTTTTATGTGTTGCGATTCAAGCGGAGACTGAAAAACCACAATTACAAAAGAATCTTTGTTTGCGACTATTGACTGTCATATCACGATCGGGAGGGGATCCGACGATTGTCCCTAAAACGCAAAGAAATTTACTAATGGTTGGTTCCACCACCAATGAGACGATGATGGACGTCCTACAAACCTTAGCACAAGACAATCTAATTGCATGGGCGATTGTATCACCCTCTCTAGGACGGTGGGAAACCTTTGTAAAACTTTCATTGAATGGAGATTCGATGGCATCGTCGATGGATATGAGATTGGTGAGTTCTTGTCTTGTCACGATGGATGTCTCAGCATGGGAATCCATCGTCGGACCAGCAGTCATTACGAAATTGAAATCGAAACCAGAATCAGTCCTTGATATGGTGGTCGGATTGACACAGTCCCTACCCAAGGATGTTATCGAAGTCATTACAGAAGAATTCATTTCGGTCATTATGAAACAAATCAAAAGTGCTAATGATACTGTCCGGAATCTGGCATCGACGATTCTTACCAATCTTGGTCAACGTGCGATTCAACTTGCCACGACGAAGACGGTAGTCAATGGAGGAATCATCCCCGTCATCGTCAAGGGTCTGGTCGATCCAAAGTCTGTTACGTTACTACCACATCGGATGGTCGTTTACAAGGTGTTCGGGATGTTGGGTGCCGCAATGGTCCATACCCGAATGGAGGTCGATGCCTCGATGGTATCAGAAGCCTTAATGGGGATCCGAATACCATTGGCGAAGGAAGCGAAGACAGCTGTAGAAGCTCGTCAACAGGGACTAGAGGCACTCCTTCAATGGTTAGTCATTGGGAAACGTACCGGTGGTGGTGGTCAAGGCTATGAGGAAGCCGTGACGTATTTACGAACTCCCATCAACCTCATGAATGGGCCTGACTCGCAATTCATCATGGGGACGATGGTACAACAAATCCATCCTGATGTCCTCGAATCTATATTACTTGATCTTTTTCAAGATACCAAGTTTGTCAAGGGATTAGAGGGATTGGTCGAAGCTGCGAATAAGAAACATGCAGCATCATCTTCCATCCCCCAGGTCGAAGGTTTGTTGGCTATCTATTTCAGCTTACTGCATGCAACAGCTACATCAAAGACAAAACTTTCACCAACAATTGAGAAGGCCGTAGCAGCTGAGTCCATGTCTGTTGCCAAGACATCGTTCGTCTTCGGTGATCCAACGATCAAGGCTATTGCGACCAACCCCGTCATAGCAAGAATCCTCCCCCAGATTATTGCCTTGTATATCAAGATTAGTTCGTCCGACGGTGCGATGAAGTCTGATATGAAGCCAACGACTTCGTTGTGCACCGCCCTTTCAAGTTGTATCGCACACCCCGTCGCTGTCGGAGATAACAATCCTGCGGTCAGTATCGAAACTGCAATCCAAAGGATGTTGGACTACCAACCCATGGCAGAAGCTTTGACAATCTGCCTCTTCTCACATGTCAACAAGTTGGCGCTAGAAGCTGAGAAAAGTCGGAAGGCTTTGGATTCGACACGAAAAAGTCGAGAGGAGGGAACTGTCCCTCCCGTAAAGGGAAAATGTAGTGAGAATGGATATCACAATGGGATGGATGTGAATGCGGTACGAAGGATGGCAACAAGATTCATGTCATTCCCATTATCACCGAAAGCAATGGGAATGGCAATGATTTTGACACATGTGGGAACATCAATGAGGAAGAACAGTCGGCAACGAATGGCGGTTGTTGAAAAATCGACAAGTAACCTCCAAGGGTGTCTGTCGGTTCGGGCGGACCAAATCGAAGTGATTCTCTTAGTCGTGGCTGATTTAATAGCAGACACGGCCGGTAAGGTTTCTCCCGATCGAGAGGACCTTGTTGCTCTTTCTCCCGAGTTGAGTGAGGCCATCCATTCGGCTTCTAGAAGTCTCATGTTGACGTTGGGTAGTATCGCGTCAAACTTTTCTCCCGCCTCGGATGATCCAGACGATGAGGAAATGCGAGCATTTGTCTTTGCCAATCGACTTTGTGTCCAAGAACTTGCACCACGCTTCGCGGATCAATGTACCGGATTGATGCCTCAGATGGAGTCGCTATCCGCCTTTGCGGTGGATATTTTCCGATCTCCCTTGGGAGTTCTTTGTAGAGAACAAACGTCTATTGAAAAGGTTGATGATGACAAGGTCGGCAGGGGCCGACGAACGGAAGATGAAGAATGGGAGCTCCAGATGAAGAAAGAATTGGCCAAGAAGAAGCAAGCACAAGCAAGCAGCAATACGACACTATCCGCCGAAGAAAAGAAACAAGTGGACGAGCAAGACAAGGAAAGAGGTAGAATCTCAGTCATTGTCGATTCCTTTTCAAGGATGATGAAGGCGATTTCTTCGCTGGCAGAATCTGATATTCAAGTTGGAAATTCTTGTCTTCCCATTCTTTCCAAAGGTATTCTAACATTTGCAGTCGTCGATTGTCCCGCCTTGAATGCCATCCCAGGATTGAAAGAGATGGCCGTCGGTACGCTAGAGGCGTTGGCCACATGTGTGTACGAGATCGAAGAGAAGTACGCTCCCATGATAGCGACGGCCTTGATCACCTGCTATCGGCGAGTCGAAAAAGAGGATGGCCCTCCCGTGACGAAACAACAAAGGTCGGGTGACCTCGTCATCTCTGCATTACCCTCTCCCTGTGAATCGGCGGCTACGACGATTTTTGAAATGGATGAATTCCATGACGAACTTTCTGGTGCATCCTTTGCGTTTCTTTTCCCTGTCATCTTCGCAGCATTAAAGGGCCCCCGGACGACCCCAGGTTGCGAAGGAGCGCTGAGAGTTCTCGAACGACATGCCCTTCTTCTGGCAGGCAGCGAGAAAGATCCAGTCGTCACAAGTCTTCGTATTGAGATGGTTGCCGGCGTGTTGGAGCTGCTACGGCATGATAGAGCTCAAGCCTTTGTTGATCCTTCCCCATACGATACATTGGTCGCTTGCTTCCAGACCGATGACGAACCATCGTCGGGACCAGCTTTGACTACCGCGGAACTCGCTTCGCTGTTAGACGAAAGAGGGGCGTTAGGACCACGTAATTGTCGTCTGGCGTCGATGATCGCTCTTGGTGCAATCGGAACGAATCATAGAAAGCTCGTGAAGGGAAACCCCCTAATCGAAAACAGAATATGGCTCAATTGCTTTGATAAGGACGAAATCGTCCGAAGAGAGGCGAGAAAGACGTGGGGAATTGTCCATGATACGCCTGGATTAGAGGATGGGAAGGATGCATCGCTCCCCGCACCATCTCCTCTCTATGCTATTGCACTATTGCCTCTCTTGAATCACAGTGACGCGTCAATCGCCCTCTCGGCAGCTAGTGCGTTTGGTTGGGGAATGTCGGCCCATGCTGGATCGGTCAACAAGAACATTCAGAAGTTGTGTAGCTCCTACATCGACTTTTGCCCAGGGATTGCATTCGATGACACTCAGTCGTCAACGTCAAGTCTATCCGGCGTATCGTTGCAAAAGACGTTGCCAGTCCCAGCGAAGAAGCCGGTCGGAGTCCCGGCGTCATTAGCCGCGAAAAAGAAAACCGTAAAGAAAACAGCCCTGGAGGTGGCGGGCATAGGGCAGCCCATGAAGATCAAGAAGAAGACATCGGCTGCAGTCAAGGCTATGATGAAGCCGAAGCAAGAACGGACCCTTGATCAGGCATCGCTCGAAAATCACTTTAGAACTGGTCCTCAGGCACCCTCCCCTGAAAAGGATACACCAGAGAAGGCAGCAGCACGTCTTGGAGTACTTCGGGCCTTATCTGCTCTTTCATCTTGTGACGTTGACGTCGACACGTCATCCTTGAAGCTTCTGTCGGCATTCTTGCTTGCATACGGTATCGCTGATTTAGACGAGCAGGTCAAGAATGCATCAAGAGATACCCTTCGGGACTTGGTCGCCAAGTATGGTGGGACGGACGATGCGATTGCATTTCTTTTACCACTTCTTGATCAAGTGCTCAAGGGCGGGGTAGTCGACGCCGACGCGCTTGGGGACCTGTCCAACGACAAAATCCCTGACGACAAGGACGCATCGAATCGTCGAAAGGAAGGTGCTGTAGTAGTCCTTGGGTCAGTCGCCCTTCATTTGAAGGGGCCTGAGAATGCCGGTAAAATCGACACTACAGTTGACATGCTTCTTGACTCTCTCAAGACACCGAGCGAAGATGTTCAGAAGAGTGTAGCAGACTGCCTCGGAAAATTGATGAAGAAAGGCAACACTCAAGAAAGAATAGAGTCGATTCTCGAAAGCGTGATTTCACGGTGTCTAGATGGAGATACGTCGTCGATACGTCGCGGAGGGGCGTATGGAGTTGCTGCAGCTGTAAAGGGAAGCGGAATTGCTGCTCTCAAGAAGTTTGGAGTTGTGACGAAGCTGGAGGAGGCATGCTCATCTGGAAGCGCGACTGCTAAAGAAGGATCACTCTATGCTATTGGGCTTTTATGTGCTAATCTGGGTCTATTATTCGAGCCGTACGTCATTGTACTCCTTCCGTCACTCCTCCGGTCCTTCAGCGACAGCAGTGACCATGTACGCAAAGCCGCATCACATACTGTGGGGTTGATCATGAGTAAACTTTCTGCGCACGGTGTCAAGTTGGTTATGCCTGCGGTGCTGAAGGCATTCGACGATAGTGCCTGGAGGACAAAGCAAGCTTCGATCCGTATGCTGGGATCCATGTGCCACCTCGCACCGAAGCAATTAGCACAGGCTCTTCCTAAAGTCGTCCCGAAAGTCATCGAGGCTTTCGCCGATACACACCCGAAGGTCAAAGGCAGCGCACAAGAGGCGCTTGATGAAATTACCACGGTAATCAAGAATCCTGAAATCTCTTCATTGAGCACCGTCCTATTGAAGGCCCTTACAGACCCAGCGGACCATACCAGTACAGCCCTGGAAGCGCTTATTGCCACTGAGTTTTTGCATGCAATTGACGCTCCAAGTCTTGCGATGATCGTCCCAATCCTACACAGGGGATTGAGAGATCGTGCGGCGACCACCAAGAGATATGGAGCATTAATTACCGGAAACATCTGTACCATGATCAACGATCCCCGCGATTTTGTGCCGTACCTCCCGACCTTGATCCCAGATCTCCAGTCTATCTTGCTGGATCCTATCCCGGATGTACGAAGTATTTCGGCGAAGGCACTCGGTTCCTTGACTCGTGGGCTCGGAGAAGACACCATGCCAGATCTACGACCCTGGATGATCGAAAAGCTTCGATCGGAGGACGTCAGTTCAGCCGAAAGGAGTGGTGCCGCACAAGGCTTGACCGAAGTCCTGATAGCCTCTGGAAATGAAACCGTAGAACGTGTTATTCTGGGAGATATCCTCCCGCTGAAGAGTCACCCTTCGGCCAGTACAAGAGAAGGAGTTTTGTGGATTCTGACTTTTCTACCACCGGCTCTTGGCCAGGGCTTCACTTCAATGATGGACGACTGCCTACCCGTCCTCATCAGCGGCCTATCCGACGAAAACGAGGAAGTTCGGGAGATAGGTATGCGTGCCGGAAGGGTCATAATCAGAACTCACGGTAGAGTTCATTTTGGAAAGATATTGCCTATTCTTGAGAATGGAATGCGTGATCTCGATCATCGTATCCGGCTATCATCGCTTATGCTTGTCGGGGACCTGGTGAGCATGATCGGAGGGACCACCGTCCTGAGAACCGACGGCGATACACAAGATGATATCAGAAAGGCCGAGAAAGCTCAAGCCCAACTAACTCTCACGCTCGGTTTTGAGACGCGAAACCGTATTCTTGGTGAAATCTACCTCGCGAGGAGTGATTCTGCTGTGGCTGTACGACAGACTGCCGTTCAAGTCTGGAAGACAGTTGTCAGCGTTACGGCCCGGACACTACGCCAGATCCTTCCGGTTCTTGTCACACGTGTTGTGTCTGACCTAGCAAGCGGTGACATCGAGAAAACCGATGTAGCAGGAAAGTGTTTAGGTGACATCGTCGGGAAGCTCGGAAACTCGGTCATGCAGGAGATCATCCCTGTTCTGCGAGATTCTCTATACGGTGGCGACGTCTTTACTCGACGCGGTGTGTGTGTCGGAATTTCCGAGGTGATCAGGTCATCTACAAGGGACCAAATTGTACAATACATCGAAATCATCGTGAAGGTGGTCCAAGATGGACTCTGCGACGATGACGAAAGTGTTCGACAGATGGCCGCTACCAGTTTCCAAAACTTGCACAATGTCGTCGGCAGCCGAGCGATGGACGAAGTCGTTCCTGCGCTGATGGTTGCACTTCAGAATAGTGGCAACGACCATGACCGTTTACAGCGTGCCCTAAATGGACTTACAGGGATTCTCAGCTTGCGCAGCAGAGAACTTTTGCCGTACATCATCCCAAGACTTATTCAGGAGCCGATCACTACAAATCATGCTAAGGCTATCGGTAGCATTGCAGCCGTTACGGGTGATACCATTATCTACCATACGAAGACGATAGTACCGTCCCTGATGAACAGCCTTGCCAACTCGTCTGACTCTGCCAGCGATCGAACTCAGTCGATTCGTGAAGCACTGCGCTCGCTGTGTGCATCGGTGGATGAAAGTGGCGTCAACCAACTTGTGGGAACCATTGCTTCTAAATGCACAAGCGATAAGCCGGAGATGCGTCGTGAAGGGTGCTGGGTGATGGAGCTCCTCATTTGTGAAAGTAAGTGACCGTGGGTGGTAGCTATTTGTCTGTACAAAGTTTGGGTGATGATACTTCTTGCAACTCTATTTTTGTTCATCAAACAAGATGAGAGGTTCTACAATGAGATTTCTGTCTGACAAGCATAAGCTGTCTTATGTTTGAAAAGGAAAGTGGATCCGTGCTAACTCGGTGCTTTTCTCTCTTTAGGAAAACATTTGAGCGATTTTCATGAAGATATCCCGATAATCATTCGAGAATGTATTGGCCGGCTCAACGATGATAATGTCGAAGTGCTGAAAGCCAATCAACGAACCCTGGCCGCATTGTCGGAGCATGTGCCAGCCGAAGTACTTGTAAATCATGTTGAATTCATGAGAAACCTTATCGCGACACTGGTAAGCGATGCAAGAAGACGCAAAGGCGGAGTTGGAGATGGCGAGTTTTTTCTGCCTGGATTCAACATGCCAAAAGGTAAGTTCTTGGACGCCTTCGGATTCGGAAGCGTCATCGACGTGAGGAAAAAGTGTGTTTTGGCCCGACACAGCCTAGAGCAGCTGGGGGGCAAACGATTAGTCTTTCTGATCTTTGGAATCTCTACGGTTTGTTCTTTTTGGTGAATGACATGGATTCTAATGTACTGTGTTGCAATGTCCCTCTTTAGGTCTGGAACCTCTATTGCCAATTTACCAACGTGGAATCCTTTACGGTGTACCGTCTGTGCGTGAAGCTTCGGCTGCAGGTTTGGGCGAGGCTATCAACTTGACTGCAAACAAGTTTCTGGCTGGTCCGCTGATCATCAAGATGACTGGTCCCCTGCTCAGAATCGTTGGTGATAGAAATCCCTCGAACGTTAAGATTGCAATTCTCAAGACACTTGGCCTGATTCTCGTCAAGGGAGGTCCTGCTCTCCGTGCCTTCGTTCCGCAGTTTCAAACTACTTTTGTGAAGGCGCTTGCTGATCCATCTCGACAAGTTCGTGTTGAGGCAATCTACGCCCTCGGTCTTTTGATGCCTCTCTCTACCCGAGTCGACCCTCTTCTAAAGGAACTCGTCGCTGGGTCACTCGGCAAGTTATCCGTGGCATCCGACTCTGTCGGTGTTGTGGCCGTCCAGACCGCGACATTGGAAGCCCTGGCCGTCGTACTTAAGGAAGGGGGGACGAAGGCAAAGCTTCCGGAGAGTATTCCCTCTGCCTTGGCAGCCAGTACAGAGCTCCTTGAGCATTCAGATGAAGCCGTTCGTGATGCGGCTGCGAAAGTACTTGCCGCCACGTGCAATATCCTTGGTGTAGAAGCCGCGAAGGATGTCGTCGATTCGACTATCATTGAAGGAGAAGGCTCGGCAGATTTTCGTCACGGCCAAGCTTGTGCACTCCGTCACATCTTGTCGGCGGATATCGCCACGAGTATGGACCACAAGACGTTGTCAAGTATGCTGAAGGCATCGTTGACCTTTCTCAAAGATGACAAACCCATGGTTAGGGATGCGGGATGTATTGCCATCGGGGCAGCGATTGGTCGAGCAAAGGATCCCACTGGAGCCCGTCGCAGCGTCGAGAACAATCTACTGAAAATTATGGAGAACAGTAAGGAAACCTTGGAAACATATCAGGCTGTGGCCAAAGGTCTCGCCCTTGCTCTGCAATTGGCTCGCTCCGATGACAACGTGGACTACTTCGGACTTACCTTGTTAAATGGATGTCTCAGACTGGCAATGTCAGGTACCCAACGTGTCCAGTACGCGTACAATGACGTTCTTTATCTGGCACTTCGCGTTTCTGATGGTCAAGGGGGGCTTGATCGGTACTGCTCGCTAGCGATGTTCGAAGACTCAAAACAGATGAAAAGTATCTATTCCAAGATTCTTGTGAAAATCAAGCAGATTACCGTCTTGGATGACTGAGTTTGGCTTCGGTCGCTGCAGCGAGGTCATGTGTGATAGCTACATCGATAAAGCCTACCTACTGCTCAAGAAAACTATGCAAAAGCGTAAAACCGATCCAGGATGTCCGATACCACTGATATT
>Ga0194115_10002689_pt1 | contig 20874 bp, 20 predicted proteins | sample TA2MahsurfametaG_3_FD_148656 | JGI IMG/M metagenome (GOLD analysis project Ga0194115, IMG submission 148656) | Freshwater microbial communities from Lake Tanganyika, Tanzania - TA2015002 Mahale S4 surface | ecosystem: Environmental > Aquatic > Freshwater > Lake | place: Tanzania: Lake... | reverse complement strand
GACACAATAGGAAGCGAAGGTCTGTATCCGGGTAGTGGTCAGTATCCGAATACTGACTCCTACGCACGCGGGAACATTCGTTCGACTGGTATTGAGATCGATAACTTTCGAGCAGGATCCGAGCCTGGTTGTATCCTGTTTGATGTGAATATCGGGGATGGGACTCCAACGCCCACAGTCGATCCATCTGGTACGACCGCCAGTCCTACTTTATCCCCCACAAGCATTGTGTCACCTACGGACACACCGACACAGGTCGACGAAACCGAAGTCCCGGTGTTGCCGACGATTCTCGGATTCACTCCTACACCGACGAAGGACCTAAACCCTCTACCGACGGATCAGCCTACTCCTCCCTCTACGAAGGAGACGTCGTTGCCAACAAGTGACCCAATTCGAAAGCCATCTCTACAGCCAACATTCCAAGAAACTCCTGAACCAACGCTTGATCCGTCTCGTGAACCAAGCATCCAACCATCTCGTAGTCCAACTGGCAACCCAACCGAGACACCGACGGACAATCCATCGATTCGTCCAGAACCTCGGCCAACATTTCCACCCAACGTCATCATTATACGGACGGGGTCACATGGGAGCCCAGCGTCCTCAACGCAGCCCACAATAACTACAAGCTCTAGTAGTAGTAAGAGTCAGAAATCTTCCAAGAAGTCCAGCAAGTCGAGCAAGCAGCACAGCAAGAAGAATAGCAAAAAGTCCCGTACAAAAGCAAGCAGCAAGGGTTATTCTAGTAACAAGGGATATAGCAACAAGGGATCATCCATCAAGGGGCAAAACAAAGGGAGTCGACCATCATTGGATGATTGCAACAGCAAGAAACGATTACAGCGTTTCTCAGCTGAGGCCTTGAAAGAGAGTCTGGGTCTTTGGGATACCGATAGCGAAGAACAGTCACGTACAAGGTCAAGCAGCAAAGGGTATACTAATACCAGTGGTAAGGGGCAGAACGACAAGGGTAGTCGACCGTCCTCCTCGGATGTTTACGGCAGCAAGAAACGATTGCAGCGTTTCTCAGCCGTGGCGTTGAAGGAAAGTTTACGTCTTGGGGATATAGGTACCTCGGAAGATAAAGTTCAATCCTAGTGCTTGCTTACACTCGAGGATCTATCAGACGAAGAGGACATCAGGGATTGGGATTTTTCTCTTGATCGATTCGTTTTTGGGTGGTGACTTTCATTCAATCTTATAAATGATTCATATCCTAGGTTTTCCAACGGGGGATCCGCACCCGCGTTCTCTCGGTCGATCCTCATAGGTAAACGACCTTCTCGGTAGCGTTTTATGGCGTCTTCATTGAGTACTATAGACATGATGATCGTGGCAGTGCGAAACTATCGACACAAGCATCAAAGCGACCATTCTCGCGGGTCTGGCCGTTGCTCTAGCAGTCTGTCTTCGACCGCTATGATACGTGCTATGACAGTTGACAGAGGATTGAATCGTTGGATACAAAGTCAACCGTGGCTACGACTGAGGCACGAAGAAGCCTTTCCCAAGCACCCTTCCATCATCCTTTCTTCGATCGCGTGGAGACAATGTACCTCCATGGGGTACAGCATGCGGTCTACATACACTATACGGATCTAGCAGTCTTCACACAGTCTCAGCAAGAAAATTCTTAGTTCTGCGACGTGGCGATCCAGATTCATGTGAAAATCAGGAGGGAGGGAAGATCATGGAGTTGATCGGTGGTGAGACTCCAAACTAAACACGTCGAAGACTCTCTGCAGTCCGGTAAAATGGATGGTGGCAGGGGAAGGGGTTGGAATGGATCCATTTTCGTCGGAGTGGGGGGCAAATTTGTTTTTAGCAACGGAAGGAAGTCATTGATGGTTATATACCATTCCACTCCGTCACGTTGGGGTATCCTTCGGGTTCGCGTCTTGAAGAAGGAGGGCTGGTTTTTTTTTCGCCAGTTCAATTCCCACGAAGTTCCCATGGATGGAAATTTGTTCCCTCCTTTTTCTCTTAACTTGCTCCTTGTGATGCTGGAAAAATATGGATGGAACCGAAACACCACTCCGAGGTACTAGTATACAAGATGAGTGCCATCATCCCCCGTCTTCCCCCCACAAAAAACAAAAGTGAAGGATTCTTTTTTTTCGTTTCGGTGAGGATCCCCCATACAAGGTCTACGATGGATCCCGTGGGTATTACCATGAAACAATTTGGGATTGAGGAAAAAGCTCAAGAGTCGGATTCGGGAATAATATCATCAAATGATGACAAAGAAAATTCAAATCCCTTGTTCCGTCTTACGACTACTGAGACGTCTGTGGATGTCTCCCATTGGCAAAGAGTCCTTCAAATCATTCATTCAAATCCTTCTCTCTTGACAAAGGAAATCTTCTTCGAAACCTTGAAACGAAAACCACCAGAGACGGTAGTCTTACAAATGTTGCAGGTATCTCCCGGAGTAGGAGGGATGCCATGTTCTGGTCCAACACCCTTACATGTAGCACTCGAATCAGGAGCTTCCATTGGTGTCGTCCGTGCTCTTTTAGAAATCTGTCCCTTTGCTTTATGTGTCTCACGGTCATATGATTCCATTGATCCTCTACTTTACGCACGTACGTTACCTTCATGGATACCATAACTACAAAAGTCGGGTTGGTTTTTAGAAGAATGAAAGTCGATACATTTCTGCTTACCACCACAAATTGTTTTTTCTTTCCTCATTCCAGAACTGCATCGAACGGAGGAAGCCGACTTGATTGAGCTCCTTAGCCGACCTCTCCGTTACTGGTTGTCTCAAGGAACGTTTCATGATCATTCACACGACAGAGTCCATTTGAAGTATGATAGCACGACGGGACTGGTTTCAGAATCATCTCATTCTCCTCGGGTATCTCTATCCCCGCCGACATCATCTCCTGTCGACGAAGATTCGGTGGAACGTCGTGGTTCGACCAAAGCCTCTTCGGTGGATCGTCAAGAACTGAATAATGTGAAGTCTTTGTGTACACAGGTGCTTAGGGGACACAAGAAACTATCCAAACAACTGGAACAGTTTCAAACTCAGTATAAGAATCAGGTAGAATCTTCCAGTCGGACATCCGCCATTGCAGCTCAAAAGATTTTGGCAACTCTCAAGGTGGAACAAGAAAAGTTATTTCGGATTCAATTAATGGCCCTAGAGATGAAGGAACGAGCCTTCACTGCTCGTGCTAAGAAGTTGGAAGAGGATTGTATTCAACATCTGGACGAGCAATGGATGGAATGGAAAAAGTCGAAAGAAGAAGAAGAAGAAGACGAAGACGATGCTTTCCAAGAAAAGAAACAAGAAATGTCCGACTGGAAGACGTTGCTTCGGCGACACGAGTCAGTGTATGGTCAGGTAGTCCAAGAAGATTCACGACAGATGGAAGTTCATCCGAATCCAGAGGAACAGGAGGGACTCTTGGTCGAGACGAATCCTTTCCCGGCTGTCTTTACCAGTAGTCTTCGACGACCGACAGCAGATGAATCTGTATTTACCAATAGTCTTCGACGACCGGCAACAGATGAATTCTCCCCACTCAATGTGACTAGCACGTCTTTGAGTGATGAAGAAAGCAGCAACGATATCGAGGTCGTTGTCGGTCGACCTTCATCACCACATCATCGTCGTCTTCGCGGGATCCGACGATTCTATCGTCCCAGTGATCCATCGGTGAAGAAATGTTTCCTCACTTTTTGAATTTAACCTCCGAAAGGGTCGATGTAGTGATTGAAAACAAAAAAACTTAGGCTTTGAAGAACCCGTAAGGGAAAAAGCTTAAACTTAAGTGTTATAACTGTAAGTGTCCTTAATCTGTCAGACTCATGATGGAATTTACTAGATCACCATCATTCTCCTTGAGTGCCTTGACAGCCTTAGCACGAGTACAACCCAATTGAGACATGACGAGTTCAACATCCTTCGCGCTGACACCAGTCTCATCAATCTCTTCTTCTTCTCCATCGGCAGCATCCGCTGCATCGCCTTCGACGGCGGGTGCAGCAGCCTCTGCCTGGGGTGGACGGAATTGTTTCGCTGCGGCTGCCTGAGAGGCACCTGTCGAATCTTCCGATTTTGCTTCACCGAAGACGACGTAGGTATCAGCATTGGGAGACTTGAAGACATCTGGTTTGTTAATAACGAACAAAACATTCTTCGCCTTCTTCACCGTAACACGCAAGACACCAGGAACGGCACGCATACCAAGTTTTTGCATTGCCTTTCGTGATTTCTTTTCATTCCTATTTTGGACCTTGTTCGCATCCATCATAGCCTCAAGACCAGGCATCCCTGCCATAGCTGCCGCAGCAGCTTCCGCCGAATCCATATCGGGAACTTGTTCCTCCAGTTCAGGAATCTCTGCGTCGACTTCTTCAATCTACCGGTCATCATCGTCGTCGTCGTCGGGGGCCATTCGATTGCAAATAACAACAACAACAGTGAAAGTGAAAGAGGTGACATCCGCGAATACGTGAGAGGGAAATGCGTGACGAAACTTTGATCCGTGAACGAAAGCCTAACCAACTGCTTTCTTGAATCACAGGTGAATCGTTTGAGATTGATCTAGTCTAAAATTCTTACCTCTGGCATGTTGTTGGTGGTGAGTGAACAAGAAACAGTGTGTATTGACTGTGATGCAAGGATACGACAGAAGCTCTAGTCGATCATGGTCAGTTTGGTCACGTTACCGCTTACTTGTAGTTTTGTAGCATACAGATTACAGATGGAGGCCGTACGTCGACGTCTGTCTGTCTAGCTGTCTATCTGCCTACATATGTATGATACGTGAGTTTCTGTCTGACTGTCTACCGATCGTTCGGGGGGGGGAGACGTTGAGGGGTCACCCTCTTTTGGGGCTGCGACCCCCTAAAAGTTGACATGTCGACGTAGCGACGAGAGGACGGTCATTGCCTCCAACACTTATTTGCATTTATTTTCTTCGAATGATCATTGTCTCGTAGTAGTAAGAGCACATCGTCTCACATCACTTCTCGTACTCATCCCCCGTCAAATCCATTTGTCTTACCATCTTTTGAATAGAGGATCTACTATTACCTTTTCCTCATCGATCTTGTCGTCCCTCTTATTTGAATTCTACGAAGTATGGCACTCGTCAATGTTGTGAACATGGTAGGTGTTACTTTTTATTCGGAACCCACCATGACGAAGTTCTTCCTGTTATCTATCGAGCTGTTTCCTTATTATCTTAATGTTTTCTTGAACGCACCAGGTCGTCCTCGACAACCCGACATGTTTCACGAATCCCTTTCAATTTGAGATCACATTTGAATGTCTTCAAGAACTGGATGATGGTAAGTTTGGTGACGTTTGGACGATTGGCTTCCGCCCACTCTTTTTTGTGGCACACTATCTCACTCCATCAAGCAGACTTGGAATGGAAGGTGTTGTACGTCGGGTCAGCTCAAGATTCTAGTAAGGATCAAGTTCTGGATGAAATCTTAGTCGGTCCGGTACCGGTCGGTGTGAATAAGTTCGTGTTACAAGCCGATGCTCCTGATGTGAGTAAACTAGCGACGGAAGACTTGTTGGGTGTCACAGTAGTCTTGGTGACATGTTCCTATAGAGAACGAGAATTTGTTCGCGTGGGTTACTATGTGAATAATGAATATCATGATCCGAATGCACCACCACCCGTTCCAGGTCCTGACGGGGAATTACCTCCTATCGTTTTACCGAATCCAGTCCCCCTAGAACGGATTCAGCGACAACTCTTGGCAGATAAACCCCGAGTCACCAAATTCCCCATTTCCTGGGGTGATGAAGAGGCTTCTGCGGCAGAAGCCCAACAACATCAACAACATCAGGCAGCCGTCGACTATGAAATGAAGGTCCAAGCTCAAGCCTTGCAGAATCAAATTCATATGCAAGAAGAGTCCAATATGGGGGGCCTCCAAGCTATGTCAGAATAAGACAATTCTGTTTTGTTTTGTTTCTTTAGGGGTCCCTCGGGTATCTTGGTAAAAGTCAGTGTTGGATGGGTTGTGATGGGATTCGTAAAAAGCCTCCGCGCGCGGGAGGGGGGCGGGGGGAGTCTCTACCTTAGTGTTCGTCGTGCTTGGGGGAAAGGCACGGGTAGTAGTATTCCATGTCGCCCATTATAGTCACTTGAATGGTTTCACTTTTTTTGGGGGGGAAATACCGACACGAGGACCAATCACTTCACCTTCCTATGTCCGATTTAGGCAACGCAGCAAGATATATTCTTTCTACTAGCGAATGGAGTAAAAATCGGAAGCAAACGTTTCGTCATATCTAAAACCTTGAATCTCAAGCGAAAATTGAAAATGTAGGCAATTATGTAGCTTTACTGTTGTGCAATAATTGACTAGCCCCCTCTTTTCCGCCGTGTATACAGAAAGTAGTGGATCCGTACTTTCACGGAGGTTGGTATCTACAGCCTGTGCAGGTTCCAAGGTTTATGATTCAGCGACTCCCTGTCCTATCAGTCGGACTTTAGAGAGGGGGCGAAGGGGGCCTGTGTAACACATAGCTTGGTTTGAGCCCAGTGTTTCTTGGAAGGTACACATGCTTCTTCCCTTTGAAAATATCTTCAAGACAGCTGAAGAAGAAGAGCAAGAAGGCTCGGTGGACTCATAGGCTTCTAGACCTTCAACGAATCTCGGAGGTGGAGTCCAAAGCGTTGTAGGCTTGAGCCTGATGGGAACTTGCAGTAGACTTTCTGTGCAACCACGACTCTAGGGACAAGCTATACACCTCATGAGGCCATCCCATGGGTATCCGATGTTACGAGTTGAGACGGATTCATGGCTACCGTTGAACTCATGTCGTACTCGAACATGGCAGAAAGGGCATCTGCTGAGCCCATCGCCATGGCATATCTTCGTAGACACTTCGAATGTCCTTCACTGACGACTCGAAGGATCTCATCTTTTTCCTCAGATGATCGGAGACCACAACGTAGAGCGAATTGAGCGAGGAGGACGGATTCGATCGTTTCCTTCCGTCTACGTTTCATGTCCTGTCCCATCACCGGGGAAGCAATCTTCTCCAGACCCCGTGTCGATTCTCCAGCGATGTTGACATCCGAAAGAGCTAAACACTGTACACAATGATTCGTGATTTCCTCATGGAGGATATCATCGACGGTACAACTTGCATAGGCCGTTGTGAGAGTTTCAGAATAGTTGTGAGCATCGAGATCCACCATACGTTGGACTGCAAAGCCTTTTGCTTGCTGTTCAGCTTGCGCAACGGTGGCACGAAGGGTCTTCCTAGGATACCAAATGGTGTCCTTTTCCGCATCTAACATCTCCAACGCAGGAACCAATGTTTCGATCACCTGAACACTGACAGAGTCACTATTGGCCGGGTCCGCATCAAAATGAACTCGGTTGTTGGGTGCCAAGCCATTCTTCCGTTGATTTTGAATTAGTAGATCAAGCCGTGGTCGCTTGGGTGGACCACGACATTCATCTTTCATGGCTTCGTCGATAGAAGGCCTCCTCATGGTTTTTGCTAGTATCATAATGTTCCGTCTAAAAGTGGCCAGGTACTTGTGAGAGGCAAGGCAACGGTTTCCCCGCCTTGGAGTTCCAAAATCTGGAGTTGCATGAATTAGCGAACCCACCATCCTCCACTTAAAGTGGGATGTCATTCGAAAGCGTTTTCCACTTATTGTCGAAACTCAAGGCGAAACCTATGTCAATCAGAACCCGATGGCCAGTCCGCGTCAATAAGAAACATTGAAGCGCGGAGAAATTTTCCTGTCTTGGGTCTTGCAGGCCTTGAAGATCAAAACGCTTTAATGGACTACGGATAAATTATTTATGACCGGGATAATCTGGGAACGATCAATTTTGCTATTGTGGGGCAAAAAGTCAAAGTACGGTGTGGGTACGGTAACGCCACGTATGGCATAAGACGTCAAACTTCCAGACTTTGTGAAATTCTCCGGTAGTTCAAACGGGGTTTTTGACTTCCGATCGAGAACTTGCGATTATATGGCAAAGTTGATGTTGCACTTGATCTTCAGACGCCACGATAGAATTTTTGCAGCAAAAGTTCAACAGGAATTCCAGGGTTTCCATTCCCGCTAGGAACTGGTGCTCGCCACCGCCGTATGTATCATACCTACGAGACCATTGATTCCCTGATTTATCACCCCTTTTACTCCGAACGGATCAATTATGTTTTGCATACATTTTTATTCCGGCTTAGAGGGGTAGAACGCACCAATCGACCTTCGCCGAGTGTACTGTACTTTCGCTCCACGTGGGCACGCTCTACTCCACCAACGTCACGGGTTGGACACACGCTTCCCACACACATCACACTACCGTCGTCAGAGGGATATCGTAGGCCTTTTCTTCCGACCCTTTTTTGGGTTTTCTTCTCCCGTGCTCCTTTTTCTGCACCCACCCGTTCTCTGCCGACCCTTCTTGGTCGTTCGTCGACAATCTCATCCAGCACACAAAAGAAACCACTTGGCCTATCGTAGTGTGAGCAGCCATTTACTTTACCAGCTTACACGAAACATTGCTTTTGAGCACCACTTCGCATCTCCTTAAGGAATCGTCTGGAGAAGCCGACCTTGGTGTCTTTGACAAGTGAGAAAGAAAACTGACCTACACATTTCTTCCGTTTCGACAAGGCCTTTCGCTAAGCCTCAATCGTCTTTCCGGCAACTTGTGAGGCTTGTCCTTTGATTCACATATATTCTTTGGTCCCTTTGTGGTGAAGTAAAATAGCTCGAAGCTCAAGGAATACTACGATGATGACTTGGTTATCACTTAATTCCAAGCGACCGACAAATCATGGCGCGAAACAATGCACGCGCAGGATATGGTTATCGCCATGCATAATCTCTTTTCTCAGTTTCTCGCTGGTAGGATTTTGTTCCTCCGAAGCTCTGGTGAGCAGTTCAACAAGCAGTTTCTTACCTCGTTCGCTCTGGACGATCCGAGGTGGATCGGAGGGGACGGTGTCGAAACCGACCCTCACATGCGTCCTGCAAATGGGGGTAGGCGACGAAGAAAGGGTCGATGGGTCGTCCAAGACCAAAACGGTGATGGATACCAAGATCAAGGGGGCGGGTACCGATACTGTTGCCTTCGTTACGAAACGGAAGAATGGCGTCGCCAAGGTGAATGGCAAGTCTCAAAAAGCGAAAACCGCAGTGATCCCCAATGGCGATGTTATGGATGTTCCCATCCCCGTCAAATTCATCGCTGAAACGAATCTACCTACTGACGTCGGTCTATTTCGTCTCCGAGCGTATCGCACAGAACAAAGCGTCAATGAATATTCCGGAAATGAGCCATGTGTAATTTATGCAGCCGACAAGCCTCCCTTCGGCAACAACGGCGAATTCATGGAAGGGGTTCCAGTCCGTATCCACGATCAATGTATGACCTCGGAAGTTTTTCGCAGTAAAAGGTGCGTCACCGTCATCGAATTCGGCATGCTTTGTCTTCTTTTGCACGGTCTTACATTTTCTTTGTTTCGACGTACGTAGATGCGATTGCAAGGAGCAACTTAAGATGGCCATGGAATACGTACGAGATAACGGAGGAGCGATCATCTACCTACAACAAGAAGGACGCGGGATTGGACTCGCCAACAAGGTGGCTGCGTATGCTTTGCAAGACGAAGGCTTGGATACTGTCGACGCGAATTTGCATCTTGGTTTTCCAGAGGATGCCCGAGAGTATGGCTCCGTACCGAATATTCTCAAGGATATGAAAATTGGAAGTATTCGTCTTTTGACGAACAACCCACGAAAAATACGACGACTGACAGGTCTCGGTGTCGAAATAGCGGATACGGTCCCGATGGTAGTCCCTAAGACCAATGAGTTCAATCACAGATATCTTGTCGCCAAGCACGAACGCATGGAACATACCAACTTGTCTCCTTTGTTTGTCAACGGCTACATGGTACCCAAACGAAATGGAGCTGTGCAAAGTAGTGTTGTGAAGAGTCAAGAAGTCACTGCCGACGTCGTAGAGGTTTCGGTGTCATCAGGACTCCAATTGGAAATGCCGGAAAATATGATCGATGACGACGAAAAGGAAGCTGGAGTATCCGCCCATGAAGACGGGTACTGTTTCGGTCGACAGTCGGTTGAAGATGCCATCCAGGCAGTCCGTGAGGGGAAGATGGTCGTGGTTGTCGATGACATGGATCGCGAAAATGAGGGAGATTTAATCATGGCGGCAGATGCATGCACCCCGGAAGACATGGCAAAAATCGTCCGATATTCGAGTGGTGTGATTTGTATTGCTATGGAAGGAAAGAGAATGGACGAATTAAAGCTACCATCGATGCTGACGAATAATGAGGATCCGAAGTGCACGGCATTCAGCGTAACTGTCGACGCAACACGGGAACACGGTAAGTTAAATTGTACGGCATTAGATTGGCCACGATATCACCAGCGATTGGAAACTAATATCTCTGATTTTTTTTGATCAGGTATTACGACTGGTATCAGTGCCGCCGATCGTGCAAAGACCGTTAACCTTTTGGCAGACCCAAATACGAAAGCGACAGATTTTTCCCGACCGGGTCATATATTCCCGCTACGAGCAAGAGAGGGGGGTGTTTTAACTCGAGACGGCCATACGGAGGCGGCAGTTGATTTATCAATCCTAGCGGGTCGGTCACCATCTGGAATTCTTTGTGAGATTGTATCGGAGGAACGCCCAACAGAAATGGCTAGACTTCCGGAATTGAAACGATTTTCAAGACAACATGGTTTTGTTTTGACTAGTATTGTGGACATCGCACAGTACCGACGGGAAATGGAACAACACCAAGCGGCTGGCGAAGTTGGCATATAGTAAACCCTGATTTTATTAGACGTAGATCCTTATCGATTGCTCTCCCCGTGGACGACATTCAACGCCTCAAACCCGTACTCACTTAGGTTATGTAAGTTACATTCTAGAGGGTAATGTAAGTCACAATGGAGTTAGAAGACCGAGGAACCGTTTCGGCATCTGATCGATTAAGTGGATTGGTAACCGAATGGGCCGTCCATGCTTCTTGTACTCCAATGCTTCGTTGTACGCATCGGCGAATGCCGCTGCATCCGGGTCTGCCTTTTCCAAGTCCGATTCCTTTGCGACCTTCATTGATTTCGTATACAGCTTCCCGATGAGAGCTCCAATATCGGTGACGGTCGTAGCGTCAGACATTAATGTATGAGCATCTTCAAGCCACATCGGATTCGACGGGACTATCTTAAGTATACCATCATCTTCGATTAGTTGGTCGACTAGTTTCGGTACCTTATTCATAAGGGAAAGAAGCTCATCGTCCCAGCATATCAAATACAGGTCACCATCCAGATCGCCACTCGCAATACGCTCGGGGATGGACATCTTTCCGACCCTTGGACGAGAAAAAATGATAGATCCGAACGGTAGCGAGTTCAAAAACTCCCAATCGGCATTTGATGTATCCACTGGTTGCCTCTTGACGGTTTGCAATAATCTTCCATGATCTTGTCGAAGACATGGAGATCGAGTGACAAATATCTTGTCCGGCTGAATTGTTCCCATTCCGGGGATATACACATGATCAGGAGGTAGGGTACCCGTCGGATCTACCGTTCCAACAACCCAAGCATGATTATGTCGATCAGGTTTTAACGATTCTTTCCCGTAACGTTTCAGCTCACGGTCTGGAACACCCAGACTACTCCATAGAGTCAGTACCATGTCATTCAGCTTTTTCTTCCCTACCAATGCCTCAAAGGTCTTGTGTGCCTTCAGTGAGCCCTCAAACCTTCGCCCAAGGTAATCGTTCAAGCCACCAGGCGACGGGTGTACACCGCCTTGACAAACAACAAGATACGCTGGACTCGACCCATCATCCTTGGTAGACGCGGGGACTTTTTTCATCGAGGGTGGTAATTCGATCCCCGGACGACCTGATGGAATGTTCTTCCTTTGGAGCATACCCTTGAAAATGCCCATGGAGGGAATGAAGAGCCGTACCTGGACAGCGCTGATCCTGCCGACGTGTTTCATTTTCCCCCCCTTGCAAATCTTTTCCAATAACGACGAGGCTATGAAGCCACAACCAACATTTCCTGTCTCTTCGATCTCACAGAAATGACTTCGATCTAGTTGCTGAATTTCGAATCTGGCAGTACTTTGAAATAGTTCCAGTCGGGCGGATATCTTCCGCGGATCCAATACTGAGAAATCACCAAATCCTAACAGAAAGTCCCTCGTAGTGAAGGGGCTCCCGTCGGCACATGGCGAAATATCGATATACGACAGCTTGGCCACTTTACTTCTGACACCAATCATGCGCCCACCTTGATTATCATCTTCAATCTTGGCCGAAAAAAGTTCATATAGCCTTCCGGCGACTTCTTTTCTCAGTGGGAACTCCTTCGTCTTTCCCCCAAGTTTCTGGTTGACTTCGATGATTCTTCCTGGTAACATATGGTTGAGAAAACTAGGTATCGGATCGTCCTCCCTAATCTCGACACGTTTACCACCAAATGCAGAAATGAGTGCCCCAGGCCCATTCAATGGACGGGCTCTTGCTCGATCGTTCCGTGATCGCAAAAGCATTCTAAGGCTTCTTTCGGATCGAACAGTACTATCCATTATACTCTTTTCGTGACGCAAAGAATGAGACTGTGTGAATTCCCCTCCCCCCTCCGCGGGAGGATCGATCGAGGTGCATGATATCGAACCAACATAGTCCACAACGCTCGTCATGAGTACGTGGACCACCTCTTGATTCAATTCTAACACGACTTCGTAAGTTCTTTTGTTTTTTTGGCCAACGATGCGTCCATATCCATTCTTGTGGACACCCTTGACTATCATCACTCGACGACTTTCATCGACAGGGCAGTGAACATCGCTCTTGGTTTCTTCAAGAAGAGGACTTGATACAGAAGGTGAGGGATCGATTCGACTCATCGTTTTGACTCCTGTTGAGGTATGCGTATGCTTTTGTTTCCTAATTCCGTGATGACTGGCGGGCTGAACTTCCTGATCATTCGATACGGGGCTGGATTCACGCAACAATTGCACGCTAGTATCTCGGACTCGAATAGGACTGGATTGGCCGTCTTCCAATCGAAGTTCGAGAGTACTTTTGTTCTTTCTGCCCACGACAGTTGCTGACGAATTCTTGTGTGCACCCCTTTCAATGAAGACAATACTACCAATTGGATACTTTTCGCCGGCTGTTGGCTGCTCTTCGTCTTCCTCCCGGTCTTCTTGGGATGCCCTGAGCATGGTGGGCTCTATAGCAGGCTGATTTGATTTAAGTTCTGGTGAATAAGTCGTTGACTGGATGACTTTTCTTATGCTCGTATCCCGGACATTCACTTCCTCACTCCCATCAAGACATATAATCCAAGTATTTTTATTCTTCCTTCCAACAATCGTGCCGTGTCTTCTGGCATGTTTACCCTTGTCAATGACGACTTTATCCCTTGGGTGGAATTCTGTATCATTTTCGAGGGGATCCAATTGTTTGGCGTTGATATCCCGTCCTGTGGTTTCCTCTGTTTCAAACTCAGGAATCGTCCCTAAGGCCGTCGGATGTGGAATTGACTCGCCCATGCTGATTGGGTTCCAGTCTTGAGGGATGGTGGTTGGACTGGAAAACATCCGATTCGAAACGTTGGACAGAGGGGACCGACTAATACCATTTCTTGATCGTACAGGAGTCCGAGTATTTGGCGTCTTTTTGTTTGATGACAGAGGTGACCGACTAGTATCATTTCTTGATCGTACAGGAGTCCGGGTATTTGGCGTCTTTCTGTTTGAAGGCTGGTTCGCCATTGTTGAATGAGGAATCACAAGGGTCTTCGTCGTCGACGACACAATTGTGCTATCTTCTTCTTCATCATCATCATCTCGATTATCGTAGACACGGCGATTCCATTCTGTTCTCGTCTCGTTGATCCCTTCTAAGGTCTGGCAATTGTCTTCTTGCTTCGTCCCATCTAGGAGGGTTCCAGATCCCCCGTTCTCGTTGGAATACGTCGAGATACTGTCATTCTGCTTCGTCGTCCGTTGAGTTCTCATAATGTTGTGACTTGGACTAAAGAGTGAATCCTCTGCGACACTGATGGGTGAGAGTCTTCCTGCTGGAACTGCATGGACTTCGACGATACGTGGAAATCGGGATGAGTCAGCCTTGCCAGATACTTCCTCATTGAAATCACTTGGAGACTGTAGTTGTTGTTGTTGTTGTTGTTGTCGTTGACGATGATTATTATTTTGTGTAGAAGGAATACCGTCAATGGTACCCCTCATGGAGGAGGGTCGACTTCGATTTCCCCTACTAAGTCGTCGACGTAATCCCTCAAACAGAGGCATAGTGTTTCTCGTTGTCACACACCGTTGCGATTGTGGGCACTTGGGTTTTTTTGCTTTGTTGGGTAGAATCTCGAATACTATTCTTTCCTCCTTGTGAGATGCTGACTTGTGTACCTTTTGGTGTTTTCACCAAGGGTTCTTGGTGATGGTCAACTTCACGTGAGGTAACAAAAGAAACAAGGCCTGTACTAGAAGAAAAAAATGGTATCTTGGCAGTGTCCGTTGGAAAACTTGAGTTCCCGCCCGGCTCTCGAAGCATGCCGATCAACATGATGTGTGAATTGCATTTACGGCATTTTTCAATAGCCGTTGGTTTTGTTTCATTCCAATGAATACCAAAATTCCATCCATCGAGCCAGTCACGCCTCCAAGTTGGCTCCTATTTTGTGACACCAAGACACCGTCGAAAAAAATGGAGAAACAGGAAGACGACCCTTTTCGCTGCCTCCAGAGCAGGTCAACGATGAGATTGTCGCTGTAAAGATAGTCCCTAGAATGCCTTACAGTTTCAATAAAGCTCACTAGGGTTCTTGGATACCCAAAATTTTTCGTCCACTGCTGTCCTGTAGTACACAAAAATAGTAATGTAGAATCTCTTTATTTGTTCCTTTCTTGATTTCTTGCCATATGGCGGACTACAAAAGCTCACTCCGCCCGTGCTCAACATGTTGTCTTTTGGTCTCTTCATTGAAAGCAGGTATTGTAGTCGTTTTGGAAATATGAAGATTCCAGACGGGGAAAATGAGAGGTGTTGATGGATATTGTGAAAAAATTGTCATCATCTAGCAAATGCTGCGGACAGCGGAAGCTACTATGTGTTTGTTTCCTATGAATATTTCCAAACCATTGTGATTCCTATGTAACAAAGTTCGTGTAGCATCATCTTGGTACATGTACAATAACATACGCAAAGTTACTACTGTGAAAACTTGTACGGTAAACCATCTGAAACCTGTTCCACTCGTGTGGTTGTCGAGGGGGGAATGGGCTGCGATCACCTTTTGGCTATGATTCCTTCGATCGTGTTTTTAAGGGGTCTTCCAAATCGTCATTGGTGTGCGTTGTGCGTATCTCAAAGAATCGCTCCACCCCCAGGTCCCACGTACGACATGGAACCTGCCGAAACCGCTCATTCCTCCCGACAAACCTTCGCTTTTCGATCCACTTCCGGAAGCCCCAAAACCCACCACCTCCCATTTTCATCTCATCCCATCCTTTTTCTCCTCATCCTTTGTATCCTTTGAGATCTTTATATACTTATCATTATGGATTCAAGAATTACATCGACTAGATTGCCATCGAAACCTTCTCGTGATCATGGAGATTCTCCCGCCACGAATCCTCCTTCCAACGAGGAGGACATGGCAATCAGGAATGTTCCTACGACGACGACGATGATGATGACCACTGCAGGGGAGGGTGTCGATTCGACCCATCATCGTCGTGCTGCTGCTGCTGTTGCTGCACGTCGGACCAAACGAGCTGCAACTCGAGAAAAGATGGGCCGACCAGCAATAGGTCCTGCAATGACGTCATCTTCACCGAATTCATCCAGCAATGCGATGCGAGAATATGATGATGATGATCACGATATCGATGATGACGACGACGAACACGATGATGTGGATATTGAAACTCCTGGATGTTTTGCTGTGGCGGGTCCTGCTCAACGATTAGCGAAAATGAATGGTATATGGGATCCGACTTTTAGTGAAACGGATAATATTGCTGAGAATACGATTGTCCCTGACAATGACAACGACAATGCTGACACCTTCCACAGGACGAGGGATACGAAAAGTAGTAGTGGTTTACCAGTAGCATACAAGGCAGAGTTAGTAGTCGTGGATACCGACGTACAGGTGGCGTCGCCTGTTGTTGGAATGGAGTCGACAGTTGAAAAAATGGATAGTCGATCCAACAATCGAAGCGATCTTCTTCCATTCAAGTGGTTCATGATCGGAGGTTGTATCTTTTTGATAATTGTGGTGATTGCTCTGGGTGTCACACTTGGATTGGTATTAGGAAAAGGGAATAATAACGATCGTTCACCGTCGGAACAATCAAAGGCAGGACCTACCTTTCCACCAATGGTACAACCTACCTTTTCACCAATGATACAGCCTACATATCAACCAATGGTACAGCCTACCTTTGCACCGGTCGAACCAGGACGACCCACCTTTGCTCCAGTCGATTCACCTACCTGGTCACCGACCTTGATGTTCTTGACGCCCTCTCCTACGGTACTTTCATCAACAACTATACCACCTACGGCGGAAGAAGAAGACGGCACGGATCCTCCTACGACGACACCAATATCTCCAACGATGAAACCAGTGACACCCACGAACGCACCTGTGACGCCCACAATCGAACCAGCAACTTCTACAACAGTTCCCTAGGGTTTCTATCCCAACGGGAATGATCGATCGAGGAATCACGATGGTATCAAAGCCCTGCGTTCTACGATAGAAGGCACACGACTTCCGTACTACTATGTTCTCTCTCTGTTCTTCTTCTGACCAACCATTTTGCCGTGTTTTATTTCGTTCGGCATTCTCATGATACTGTACTTGAACCTCCACGACGACTTCAGGGGAATGGAAAAACCATCCTCTTGACTTCAAGACGGATGTAGGTATTGATGGAGTTCACGAGGATCGATTCGGGGGCTCATTGTGGGGGCTTCCAATATTGACAATCAAAAAATGTATACGTGGGGAGGTTGGATCAACTCGTCCTCTTCAGACGCCGAAACTACTCTTGGTTCATGTCTACCGATATGACAGTTTGTGGATGAATTTTCACTTGTGTATACCCCCGTTTTCAATCCATACGATACTTGTCGAAACAGAAGAACCGGTTAGCCGGACTTCTGAACTACTTGTAGTCTCGTAATGAGGATACGACATTTTGGATTGCGGTGTTTCCTTTGTTGACAGATTGTTTAGAGATGATACATAAGGAAAGATGAATGAGACTCTCATATGTGTGTGTGTAAAATAGCGTTTGGCGTTGACTTGATGACTCATTCTAGGATTTATGTCTCATAGGGGAATCTAGTAGATTGATAGTCTCTCTCTAGAGAGAGGTTTCGTCGAGAAGGTAATTTTTTCCCACAACAGATGTGATTCTTCAAAAGTCGATGTAGTCGAACTCGAAACGGCGGAAACGATTCATTGGACTATCAAATCCATTTAACCGATAGTTAACGGTCAAGCCTCATTCGCGCGCCTCCTTGGTATGTATTGTGGCATGTGGACAATGTCGTCCCTGCTTCTTGAAGTTCTCACGCACCTCAACTTGTTTGTTGCGAAAAGGGTTCGGGTGTTCCCTTCAACCACGGGGATTCCCATTCTCGTTTCTTTCTGTCGTCTATACGGGTACGAACTTCAATTTTCCCCCCAAAAAAAACACCGCGCTCTCTTCCAGTCCCCCAACTGTCATTTTCATCTTTCTCCGAAAAGCGCGACCCGTCTTTGGAACTCCCTCCCCAATTTCACAGGACCAACAACAACCAAGACCATCATCGTCGTCACCTCCCCCCCCCAAAAAAAGGATTGACAAAACCATTCTGTGATTGCGTTGTTTCTTCGTTAATAACAGTTAGTCCCACGGACAGCCCCAACCTAACCCCCCCCCCCCCCCTCGGTCCTACCGGCGGTAAGCCTTCCCATTCTACTATTCTTCGAGATCATGTTATCCAAAAGAAGAGCTTCAGGTGATCTTGGGAATTCCCCCGCCTTGCTTCCCAGTAGGAATCTCCGTAATAGCAACAACAACAACAACAATGACTTGACAAGGTTGCAGGTTCCTGCTGCTACTGCTAACGCTGCTAGTACTAACGCTACTTCTACTGCGGATTCCGATGTAGCCCGTCGGATGGCACGTCGGAACAAACGAGAGGAAGCACGTCAAATAAAGGGTCGACCAACAACAACAACAACGACTTCGGTGCCAACAACAGCAAGAACAACAAGACCAACAACAACGACGACGGAACGACGAGATCCGGCTTTCGATTCGACTTGGAATTCATCCAGTAGAGAAATGGAACTGAATATGAGTGATGAGAATGACGACGATGAGATGGATGTCGAAGAAGCAGCCACAGCACCGGGAGCCTTTGCCGTGAGTGGTAGTTTGTCCTCTTCTCGACAACAACATCCATCGTCACAAGTAAATCGTCGTGGTGTACGGGATTCGATCTTAAGTGAACCAGATAATATTGGTGAAAATACAATCATCCCTGACAACGACGACAACTTCAAAAAGGCAAGACATTCTACGACCAATGCTGATGATGACAATGATCGTTTACCCGTCGCCTACAGTGCCGAATTAGTCATGGATGCCGAGGTCATCGTCGCCACGTCGTCATCGCCGGGGGTGGATGATGAAAAGGATTGTAATTCTCCTGCTGCTGCCGATCGAGGAAGAACCTACCCACTCAAATGTCTTTGGATTGGAATATGTTTGTTTTTTGTACTTGCGATTGCTGCGGGAGTCTCCGTCGGATTGGTGCTGGGAGGAACAAGGGAACGTTCCCCCGCCAATCGCCAAGCGACTACGGTACCGACTCTTCCACCACAACCTACCTTTGCTCCCGTCATCGTCGCTACGCCTATGGTAGTCTACCCGGTCACTCCAAGTACTGTACCTTCGATGGTACCATCGGATATACCGTCGGTTGCACCTTCTATGTTGCCTTCGGTGGTCGGCGCGACTTCACCACCAACTATAGCTCCTACAGAAAAGCAACCTACCGACGTATCGGTCACAGATTCTCCAACGATGGCATCATTGACTCCAACTATTTCGCCTGTGATAGCGACTCTGGCTCCTACTACGGTGCAAGAAGAAGAACCCACAGATCCCCCCGTCTTTTCACCTACCGATTCACCAACGATGACACTGGGGACTCCATCTCCAACGATCCAACCGGTGGTGACACCAACGTTGTAAAGGGCTTCAATTGCATAAAGACTTTCGCCAACGATGACACCGGGGACTCCATCTCCAACGATCGAACCGGTGGCGACATCAATTTTCGAAGATATTCCGTTGCAATGACTCCCTACTCGGAACCATGGTCGCTGCTGCGGGGGATAGATGCATTGATGAGGATGGTAGTATCAAGAGCCAAGGGACTTGACGTCAATGATGATCTGTATCCCTCCTCAACGAGGAGGACCGACTCTTGGCATGCCAATGATGAGGCTTTATCCTCTACAGTACAGTACAGGACAGATACACATATATACATATAACAGATTGAATGTGGACCATATTCTCACTCACGTCGGTGCTTAATGTCCCACATCCTGACACTGACTACTACCGTAACAAGTAGTTTGTATATAGAAATGTTCTTGAAGGAAAGGACTCTCGTAAAAATGCCGCTGTGTAGCGGTCTTTGCGGAAATCTCATCCCCCCTAAATCAACCCACGTTAATTTTGATGACATACGTTGTTTCGATACGAGTGTGGAGAGGGGGGGCATCGTAGGCCCCCAATAACAATCGCGGTACCGTACGGATTCATTGGACTTATCCAAATCGGGTGTTGGAGCTGGTTGTGGGACATTTTGCACCCCCCAAGATCCCAAGATCCCAAGATCACAGTCACATCACTCATCAACGATCAAAGACTTCTTTATTACCCCTCTTCTTCTCCTAAACGGCAATTGATCACAGACATACCCCCCACACGAAAAAAAAACCAAACCAACCCAACAACTACTATCATTAAACCCTTCTTCTGTCCCTTGAGATCATTGTCTGTATACAGTATATATAGCTGCATCATTCATTATGGATTCCAAAAAAGGTAGTCCAAGGAAGGCTAGATTAGCATCCAAAAAAAAGAATCCTCCTCCTCCTCGTACTGTTGGAAATCCTAGCGATAGGCTTCCGAGCAGCAGTAGGAATCCTGACGAAGATGCAAGCTTACAGGTTCCGCCTGGTTCTGCTACTGCTCGTACGGATGCCGATGTGGCCCGTCGTGAGGCTCGTCGGAAGAAACGAGCTGCATCTCGAGGAGAAAAGATAACAGGAGGAGGAGGAGGAGGAGGTTGATCACCAACAACAACAGGAGCCTCGATAACGTCGTCATCGACGACTCCACAAGATCGTGCGTTGGAGGTTTCTTCTTTGTCGAATAATGTTCAAATGGAATATGATGATGACTACTTCAGTGACGGTGAAGACATCGAAACACCTGGAGCCTTTGCCGTCCGGAGTATTGCCTCGTCTCAAGGTCATCATCGTCGTCATCACGAAATGGACGATAATGATATTGCCGAAGACAGAAGAATGATGGAAGACGATGACGAAAATAATTTCAAACAAAAAAGAAGGCCGACTGAAACTTTACCGGTAGCCTACACTGCAGAATTAGTTACAGATGCGGAGGTTATTGTCGCTTCTTTCGTTGAAAAAAATGCTGATCAGACGACAACAACAGCAACAACAACCTGCCCCACCATCTCTTGATTGGTCTATGCCTGTTTTTAGTCGCTGCGGTCGCTGT
>Ga0194115_10002687_pt1 | contig 20896 bp, 12 predicted proteins | sample TA2MahsurfametaG_3_FD_148656 | JGI IMG/M metagenome (GOLD analysis project Ga0194115, IMG submission 148656) | Freshwater microbial communities from Lake Tanganyika, Tanzania - TA2015002 Mahale S4 surface | ecosystem: Environmental > Aquatic > Freshwater > Lake | place: Tanzania: Lake... | reverse complement strand
ACTTAGCAATGGTATACAATCTCTATCAATCACCGTTTGAATTTCAGAATCCGTCACACCCCGTCCTTCCAAGTGCTTAGAAACCACACAGGCTGAAATGACTGTACATCCATTCGTAGTTCCAGAAACTCGGCCCTGATAGGTACCAAGGGGACTAACGAGAATCTTTCCCTTTTGTTGATATTCCCGGTATCTATGGGAAGCCCGAGAAATATATTGTCGCAACGATAGAGTTGGTTTTTGTGCCATCGGCTTGGGACCAGAAAGGTTACCAATAGAATCATAACTGGGTGCTGAGGGGTGGCCGTTGCTACCACTGCTCGACAGAGTCGTCGTCGTCGTGGTGGTGGTGGGTCGTCCGACGACCATTCCAGGACCAAAATACGACTGCTGTGCAATGATATCTTGATAACTGGGGGGACGATCGGAAGAGGAGGAGGGTGGTGGTACCATCATCGGTGTGGGGAGGACTGACCGTGAGATTGGATCATAATCATCATCATACTGTCCGGGGGTTGGTGGTAACATTGGGGGTGGTAATGATCCTTCCTCTGAATCGGTAGTTGAAAAAATTTGGCCATCTGGTTCTCGTTTCGTCAACCCTGTCGTTGTTCCATCACTTGGTGGTGGCATGGGCATGGGGATAGTCGATGGAAGACTACTAGTACTACTACTACTTTGTGCCAATCGTTGTAGTTTTGCCATGGCAGACTCTTCAACATTCTCACTCTTTGTTTGACTATGATGGAATTTTGAAAATTCCGCAGCCTGCTTCGCCAGGCGGAGTTCAATACTCGCCATCCGTTTGGCCTCTAATTCCTTTTGTTTCTTTGCATGCTCCTCTCGTTGGCGCTTGAGGAAGGCTTCATATCGTGCAGCTCTTTCAATTTCTTCCTTATCCATCCAGGCCGCGACTTGTTCTAACTTTTTCAATACCATATCGACACGTTGATTTGTCTGTAATTTCCTTGCCGCAAATTTCGATGATCTGTAATAGTCATGCTTGACTATCCCTTTGACACAAAAATCACAGAACCGAATACCAAAGACATACGCCTCATCTAAACTCTTCCTTTCATAGGCAGCCTCAAATGACTGCAAGACCTTGTCTGACGCATCGTAGTACCGTTCCAAGGGGAAAAAGTTACTGACGGTAGGAATCGAACTACTATTCGACTCTGCTTCACGTAAATTACGACGACGAGCCGCACTAGGCTCGTGTGAATCTTCCTTTTTCTCTTCTGCCATCGCGGGGTTGTTGTTGTTGGAGTAGTCAGTTGCCAAGAATCAGAACAGAGTGAAGTGCTTCTTCATCGTCGTTCGTGGATTGATTCATGCGGGGCACCGTTTCCCTGTTGAAGTCCGTTGAATCTGAACGACTATAGGTATGTATGCGCTCTGTGGTATTATCCTTAATACTAGTAGTATGTACGTTTAAGGCTAGGCTCCCAAATCATTTTGGGTTTATCGAACTCACTGTCCGGGAAATTCGCGAACACTTTTGACCTTACTTCCCACAACATCCTTGTCACCAGAACGATTACTGTAGATCGAATTGCTGGTTGTTGGATCGAATCTTCGACATACCATATCGCCTGCATATACATATCCTACGATCGGTCACGACATGTCTTCATGATTTCCACCCGCGCAACCACAACCACCACCACCACCACCACCACAAGTCAACGAATCAACTAAAGTACAAGCGATGAGGAGAAAGAAACGATGGCTCGTTCCAATAATTCTCATCGCCATGATGGTCTCAGCTCTGATGCAATTCTTGTACTTTTCTCCTGTGAACGGCATGTCAACAAATATATTTCATTTCTCAACTCTACCTGAAGTCATTCCTGGTATGGCAAACTTTACAATGAGCGCTTGTTTACTACTAAATGATGATAATCATTTCTTAATCGAATGGTTAGCCTATCATTGGCAGACAATGCCGTTACGACGACTGGTGGTTGCGACAGATCCACGGTCCCGCACGTCACCCACCAAGATTTTAAAACGATGGGAACCTTATATGAATATTACACAATGGAAGGACAATGATTTTTTCTTCCCCTCATATCGAACTGCAGTCGTCCTCAGATCGACAAACAACAACAACAACAACAACAACAATACGTTTCAGAAACTGACAAACCTTCATCGTAGCCGGCAACGTCATTTCTATGTCGCGTGTATGCGTCACCTAAAGGAGAAAGAAGAGCATCAAGACAAAGCCTCAAGATATGCTCCCCCTAATGTGGTAGAACCAAATTGGGTTGCATTCATTGATGTCGATGAGTTCCTGTTCCCAAATTGGAATTGGGAGTATCATTTCTTGCTTCGTCCGACAAAAGGCTACAGTGCTGGGCAACAAACAGATTCAATGACTATCGCATCGATCCTCCACCGACTAGCCAAGTTTGATGGTTTTCAGGGTCCTTGTATCGTATCACCCCGATTATTGATTGGTACCAACGAAAACAATAGAAGTATTACTCAGCACATGCATTTACCAAAGGAACAAGTGACCCAATTAGATTTGGCTTGGCACAGTGTCTTTTTGCCATCACGTCAGAAGAATAAGAATCAGTCGTCCCTATTGACATGGGACTGGAATTGGCATGAAACACTTTACAATCATTCCCGTAATAAGGCGGGGAAGGCTATATTGGATCTTTCCCGTGTCCCCACACAGAGGATGGTATATGGTCAGGCTGATGTCCATCGTCCGAATGATGAATTATGTTCTGAAAATCAAGTATGGACGATGAATATCCATTCACCACTCATTCTTCATCATTATATCGGTAGTCTAGAACAATTTACGTTTCGGAGTGATGTCCGACACGGCAAAAGGACGTACGAGGAATATTTGAGTTATCAAACAGTCCATGCTGGTGTCGTCAACGTTTGGGAGACTCGACGTTGGTTAATCGATTTTATTTCGACTGTGGGTGTTACGACGGCAGCGTATCTACTAGACGGAGCTGGTCTCATCGAAACTGATGCCCCCCCCGTAGAAGATCCCAACGAATTCTTACAGAGATTAGATGAAACATTGAAATCCAAATCCATCTTTACATGGGTCTCAAAAGAAAAAATCCACAACAACCACAACAAGACAGCTGAAAAGGGGTCCAACCCATGATGAGATGAAGAAATCATCTAATCTCTTGAGCCCCCTCTACATTCAGATGATGGGTTCCAAACCAATCTCAGCCGACCAGCAAGGTAACCTGTCAGATCCCTTCCATACAATACCGGACACGCTCGTCCCACTTAAAGCCTATGGTATACCACTATCGTGGTCGCAAATCCAGTGGCTCAACAATCTCACACGCTGCCGTATTCAAACCGTCTCTTTGTGAAGGACCGAATGAGACTTGGAACATTGTTTTGCCGTAATCCAATTGGCGCTCTTCTCTTGGCCCCCGCTGCTAGTTGCCACTCTACCTACCCTATTGCCATTCACACTGGCAGCACCACGGTACTGTGGTCACTAGGAATGTCGCCGATTGATCAGGCGAAACAACATCGTATGCTTCATCATGAGTGCAACGATGATCTATGGCAAGTTGGAGCTGGAAATCAACAAACCGTCGTCGATTGATCCAGACTTCGTTGTTGTATTCAACTTTCAGTCGAATATTTGAGACCTTTGAGCACTGACGTTATCTAGCACGATTTTTTTGGCCTGTACGTCGTGAAAATCGTCGTCGGTTTGCCTTGACTTTCCTCAACGCTGTAGAAGATGAACTGCGGCAGCTTCATCGCCTAGTGGATCGAAATCCAAGGAAAGGATCTTTCCCAAAGCTGCATATCGTCAACAAACTAGGGGACTGTAAACCTTACTTCCACATGGCATACCGGAATCGAAGTGATTTATTTGTACGACGCTAATGGCGCCGAATCTACCTCTCAAGCTTCTGCGACCCAAGAGTCTAGGCCCCCGTTTTGTACCATACATATGACAACACAACGTCCGGTAGCCGGTGTTCCGGTATGTCACGTGATGTGGCTGTGCATATAGCATGGAGTTTCTGAAACTACTTTACAACACCATGAAAGAGGCGAACAGACTTTGATCCCTTCATTGCGGGGAATCGGAAATGTAGAGAACATTCAGCGAATGTTCACTATCACATGGGCTTATATGCTATCTAATAGTCAACGTTGTCGCCCGAAACGAAATCGTATCTTGTCGCCAAAAACGGGCCCTCTAACACGATTTCCTGGGAATAGGCTGCGGTTCACTCACTGTCCCTGAACTCTTTGGATAGATCACGACATTGCAACTCGACTTGCCTTAACAGTGAGTCTACTGCATCGTGGTTCTACCCTGTTTGAACTCATTTTCTCGAACGACGCTCTGTCACCGAACCATTCTTGTAAATCGAATGGCTCGGATCGATTTTGTTCGATTGGTCGCCTCAACGTGGGTATAGGTTTGAGACTGGTCTTCATCCAACACCTATCGTAGCCGTGCTGCCCCATGAAACAAGCAAACCAAGTACGAGCAAAGCAGAGGAGAAAACTATGGCTCGTCCTAGTCATTCTCGCTGGCATGGAGCTTTTGTTTCTTCATCAATTCGGGAATCAATCTACTATTGATACGACGCCTATGACAACAGTTGAAATCTCAGCTCTACCTGAGGTGATTAATGGTACTGCCAACTTTACAATGAGCGCATGCCTCCTTCTAAACGACGACAATCACTTCTTGGTAGAATGGTTGGCCTATCATTGGCAAACTCTTCCCCTTCGACGACTTGTGGTGGCGACAGATCCGCTTTCTCGCACCTCACCATCGAAGATCCTAAAGCGATGGGAACCGTACATGGATATAACCGAATGGAACGATGACGTTTATTTCCCCGTCGGGGAGAGAAGAACAGTCCTCCGGCAAAAGAATCACAACGGTACAGCTCAGAAACTTACAAGCCTTCATCGGACCCGGCAACGTCATTTCTACGCGGCGTGTATGCGACAACTAAAGGCAGACCATGAAGAAGGAAAATCGAAGTCTCTCCCCGAGGAGGAGGCAGTGCCGAATTGGGTCGCATTTATTGACGTCGATGAGTTCCTATTTCCAAACTGGAATTGGGAGCATCAATTTTTGCTTTTTCCGACCACAGACAACCATGGGATATCACAGTCAACGACCATCGCATCCATCCTCTACCGACTAGCCAAGTTTGATGGTTTTCAGGGTCCTTGTATCGTATCACCCCGATTATTGATTGGTACCAACGAAAACAATAGAAGCCTTACTCAGATGAATCTGTCGGGAGAACAGGTGATCCAATTAGACTCAGCATGGAAGGGTGTATTTCCATCAAACCAGACAAATCCCTCGTTGTCGACATGGGACTGGAATTGGCATGAAGAACTCATCCCCGGTTCCGCGGGGAAGGCTATTTTGGATATTTCACGTGTTCCAAGGAAAGCGATGGCATACAAGAAGGCCAATGCTCATCGTCCCAATAGAGAATTGTGTGGTTTTGATCAAATGTGGATTGGAAAAATCAAGTCGCCACTAATTGTTCATCATTACATCGGCAGTCTTGAGCAGTTTACTTTCCGTAGTGACGTCCGACAGGGGAAGCGGACTACTGAGGAATATCTGACCTATCACAATATCAGTTCTGGTACGGTCCACCCCTGGGAAACTCGACGTTGGTTGATCGATTTCGTGTCGTCTCTTGGTGTTACTACGGCAGCCAGTCTACTGGAGGGGGCTGGTCTGATAGAAAAGGATGCTCCACCGGCTGACGATCCGGATAAACTTTTACTGAAATTGCATCAAAAGATGACACAAGGTCGGTGACAACCCACATCACCTAGATTTTCGGTATTGGACAAAGACTAGCGAACAAAACAGAGCATACAACCGTGATGGGAAGGACACAATCACAGTGGCTTGTGAATTTAGATCAATTATTTTGCTTCGTAATGTATGGTTACTGTCACAGTAGTTTGTTGACTCCTCCCGTTCGAATAACCCCGGCATGGAGATGATGGATTATGAAAAGGTCAATGCCCATCGTCCAAACAAAGAGTTTGTGTACTTATGATCGAATGTGGATTGGGACAAACGTCTTCGCCACTGATCGTTTCTCACTACATCGGGACTAGGGACTAGGAGTTTACTTTCCGTAGTGATGTCCGGCAGGCGATCCGGATAAACCTTGACTGAAATTGCATCAACAGATGACATCAAGGGTCGGTGACAACCCGACTTCACGCCCAGATTTCGGTAAGGTCTTACAAGACAAGACTTGCGACCGTGATGAGGAGAAACCAATCTCTCTTCTTCTAGTGGACGATAACAATGACGACTGCTTTGGAATTAGATCAAATATTATGCTTTTTATCAATTATTATGCTCTATGATGTATGGTTACTGTCATAGTAGTTTGTTGGACTCGGCCCGTTCCAATATCCACCTAATCGAGTCGTTGAAGACGACATCAATGTTTTCATCAAATTCTCCACAGAGTAAGGAATGGAACATACCCTCATACAATCTCAATGTCTTATCTTGTGATTTTGATTCTTCGTATAGGTTGACAGAGAGCTTCGGATCGGTAATTCGATCCATAGTCCCATGTTGGACTAGGAAGGGTGCATCAAAGTTCTTGAGATCGTTCGAGATATGGATCGTAACGTCTAGCAACTCACGTGCTGTCGCTAGACGTGGTTTACGGACATAATCAATCGGAAAGGCGGTAAGCATTGCCTGCTTTATGGGTCGGATTGACAAGTCGATATCAATCCCCTGACTGGGAGCAAGGGGGAGACAACCAAAGGTCCCCGCCGTTCCCTTGGGACCAGCCAATCTCCGGAATAGGTCAATGACCCATTGAGAGGGTAGGCAATCGTCACTAATCTTACACATCGGACAGACAAAGACGACACCAGCAAAAAGTTTGGGATTACGATTGTAGGTACAATATGCCACAGCTCCACCCATGGATTCACCCATCAAGAAGACGGGTAACGACGGAAAGTGTTTCCTCGCCGTCTGTTCAAAGAAGGAGGAGGTATCATCAACCAGTTTATCCCAATCCATGATAAGACCAAGCATCCCATCACTTCGTCCATGTCCTTCATATTCAATCATGACGACTGCAATACCCTTCTTTACCAAACGGAATAACTCCTTTCGTTTGGTAAGAGTCGGAGAATCGGTATACCCATGACAGAAACAGACGACACTCTTTATGGACTGTCTATTCGACGGTGTAAGGATACTTGTCATCAAAGACATTCCCCTGATAAGAGAAAAGATCGGAATTCGGAAAAAAGGAAGGTGGTGTCAGACGTGGAGAATACTGTACGTCATCAAGAAGGATACGTCAAAGAAAAAGTCGGAGTTCTCATTATACTACTGACATACCTTCGATTGACCCAGAACGAATCTTCGATTTTAACTCCATCGGGTATTTGTCTTAATGGTGCTGTGAGATGATCCGTCCGTTGAAAGTCCTTGAGAAGACGTCGTCGTGTGCTTGCCTCATCGTTGATACGGAAACAGTACCGTTGGAATCGAGCGGCGATCCATACAAAGATTACAGCAAGTGGCGTCCAAATTGATGACAACACAATAATCAAAGCACCAAAGGCAAATACAAAAGTCGTCGTAAAGACTGGAGGTGGTTCATACGTCTGTACCTGTGGCTTATTCCGGGTAGATGTTATTTTCGGTGTATTCACCTCCAAGGGTGGCTTCACGAGACACTTTGTACTGATGCGTTCTCGAAGGATTTCCTTGGTACTAGTTGACACCTTTTCTGTCACCGTGAGCGACGACGCATGTTCCAGAATCTTTGTTCGTCGTTCTAACCGATTCTTCATCATTTGGGTCGTCGGGGTATATTCAATAGGAATGGAGCAGCAGCAGAAAGTCGTGGATATGGTGTTTCGTCCGAAAAGAGACTTTCGTGAGAAATTCGGGGAATATGGTGGCGACTTCTATAGAAAAAAATGAGTCCCGGAGGCTTGGGGATATCTCTGCAGGTCAACTCCTACTTCTGTGTTTGCGACCAATCATCAACAAAAATATCAACATGGGTGCCAGCGCAGAAGCTGGTCGCGTGGATAGACGTCCTTCGTCAAACATGATCGCGTCATCGCAGATGAGGTTGTTCAACAGCGCGTTAAACCACACAACACTTTCACAACGTATGGAGTCGCCACGTTTCCGCGGGGATGTTGGCTTGATCTGTTGATGGTGATGACAGGCTGAACTTGCTGCCAAACTGTCACGAAGGGGGTGTCAGTATACCCAATACCTGTAGGTATAGGAGACTGCCAATGGGGAGGTATAAAATTACTTATGTAATATACATATATATCTTAATACGTGATAGCTTTTTTAACAGAGAATGATGGAGCTTCGTGCTTTTTCTGCACGGATGGAAGGAACGTCTGACCACGGCCGGGAATGACGAACATAATCGACGAACACCGAAGATTTCACTGTCAATCCAAGGTTTCCGCTTGCCATATAGTTGATGAATTCTTCTTTTTGCATAGATTCTCACGACAAGGTCCATTTTCTCAAACTTATCTATATCGGTTGCTCTGGCCCATCTCCAAGAAGATAATCGAAACTTTCATTCCGTCAACTTATCCCGAGGCGGAATAACCTTGAAAACGATTGTCTATTTTCTTTGGGACTGAGACTCCTTACCTTCCTTCCACATCGATTCCCCATATCCACATTCTTGTTGTTCTTCTATCATCATGTTCGATGGGAACTTTCGATCACGTAAGGAGATAAATTTATCCAGTCGGAGTGCTGCTGGTCGTAGACGGGCGGGAGGGGGACCGACGGCAGACAACAAACAGGCTCTTCTTCGAATCGCGGAAGAACAACGTCGACAACGACAGGAACATCAACGAAGGACTCAAGCAGCTCGGCAATATTCAACATCCTTTCGTGGATGGATAACTCGATTACATATCCTCGATCAGATGTTACCACTGTCGGTACAAAGTCTGACAGCAACCAGTTTTATCGTTACCAAACTCAAACCGTTACTGACGTTGAGAGCGACGACGGTTGTTCGAATTCTAGTAAATTATCTTCAACAATCTTCTTCAACGCATGAGGCACAACCTTCAAGCGATTGTGAAGACATGGATCTAGGCTCAAGTCATGGATCCAAGTCGGTCCCGAACAATCCTGCGTGGTATTCTGAAAAGCGGCTTGTGCAGGCTACCCTCCGTGAATTATCTCCAGATGGGGTTGATACTGCAGACATGGATTCCCTTTTTTCATTATTGCAAACCCATTGGCCATCCCTTCTGGCAAAGAAACCACCCGATGATGAACTGTACTTGGACTTGAATACATGCCTTGGGCGATGGGTCAGTGTTCCGACATCTAGCAAGTCCAACCTCATCGTCAGTACATTATGTCGTTGGGCAGTGGCGACTTGCCACATGATTCACAATCCGCATGCCAGAGCCCTTTTGGCGAGTGTCCTTTTGAGTGGAGAAAAATCGTTTTTGTCGATACTTCCGGGGGATTCATACTCTTCTTGGGTCGTCCCGTTAGCGACCAGCCTAGAATCTGAAATGCTGGGAGACCCCCTCCAGCACGCGACACGATTGAATCTACAACACGGCAGAGAACAAAAGCTGCTATCCAATCTACTCGAGAATGATCCCCGTTTTCTTTTGAAAGTACAAGAGGAACCTTCCGCAATCATACAAATTGTGTATCAGGTACTTTGTCGAGGTGGTGACGTGACTCTCATGGCGTCACTACTCGTCAGAGGTGACTCGTTGGACGCTGCGAAGTCACAAAGTACGCCAACGCCTATTGCAGAGATTATTGAAATTGATGATTCAGACGATGAAGATTATGATGATGGCGAAGGAACGAAAGATGCGGCAGGATCATCATCCGCTTTACATACTTCCAAAGTCTCCAAGCCTTCGAATCGGTTACTGGGACGGCGAGACCTACTTACACTGCCAAAACTGGATAAAATCTACCAGGACTGTATCGAAAAGCAAAAACGAGACTGCAGAAGCCTCAACGTTAGCTCAGCCATCAAATCGTCCGCCGTTGCAAAGTTGTCCATGGCTACTACTCTGGTAAAGGCCCCCTGGCTAAATTGGGGGCTTTGTGTATTGAAGGACACTAGCCAAAGTCACGCAACACAACGATTGTTCGTCGAATCCCTCGGTTTATTGGTACAATCGATATCGGGATTGCGTACAAGTACGAAAATTGGCCCTCTATCGGGCTTGGCATTGAACAAGGAGTTTATGCTTTACTTGTGGCGATACACAGCAAAGTATGCCACAAGGAATCACGACTCATCAGCTCACGGAGCTCTCTCGCTTTCAATATTCTGCGATCTTTTCGCACACTATCTGATTGCACTCAGCGATTCAGATTTTGTACAGTTCCACACTGGGCAGGACTTAGGTGAACTTTCTCGATGCATTCTTGCAGGTGATGTTATCGAAACCCTAAGAGATGTTCTCTACGATTTGTATTGGAACAATCCTGTCCTGGCAGATGAGGTGGCATCGCAGAGCCCCCGTGGAAGGCTTGTCTTGAGTGCGACCAAAGTTTGGAGCTCGTTGTATGAAAGGTGGAACCGTTTGGTACGGACGACTTCATTCGCAGACGAATCGATGTGGATGTTCCCGCATCTGTCGTCTCGGGAAGGTGACCGTGCCGTCGCTGTGTCACGAGAAAGAAGGGACATCCGACGGGATCACGACTTTATGGATATTGATGACGAGGAAGCCGATAGCGACGGAGACGATCAACAGATTTCGGCATCAGCAGTCGATATGGAGACAGATGCTCTCGCTGACGCCTTCGCGGATCCGAAGATGGCAAGAATCCTCACGAGTATTCCGCAAGCTATCCCGTTTGGACGGCGAGTGAAGCTGTTTAGTTCTCTATTAAAGTCGGATAAACAGAAAACGATGCAAGCGGCATCAAGCCGTGCCGCTCTCATGGCGATGGGAGGCGAGGAAGCCCTCGAGATGTTTTTCGATGGTATTGCCCGGGAACGAGTTACGATCCGACGGGCGAAGCTTTACGAAGATTCCATGCAGCAGCTGAGTGAACTTGGATCGAAACTCAAACACAAGATACAGGTATCCTTCGTTAATCAGCATGGAGCAGAGGAAGCCGGTATTGATGGTGGTGGAGTCTTCAAAGAGTTCCTTGACGATCTCATCAAGGATGGCTTCGCGTCCAGAAGTGACCCGAACGAGGCCAATCCTGGGGCTGGGGCTCCGAGCCTGTTTTCAGTCACACCACTGCAAATGCTCGCTATCAACTTTGATGTTGCTGAAGATGAAGCGATGCTGGAACACTATGAGTTCTTGGGTCGTGTGCTTGGGAAGGCAGTGTAAGTACCCATCGGTGTTTCTATTCGGATATTCTTTTACTTTGCACTCATAGGAATATTGCGCCTTTATGGTAGATATGAATCCATCCTTGTCGAACCGCAGTTTTGCCTCCCGTTCTTGAATCAACTCTTGGGCAAGACGAACTCCCTGGAAGATCTCAAGAATTACGACGAGGAATTCTATAACAATTTGAACAAACTGAAGCTTCTGAATGATGACGAGGTTGAGGCCCTAGGTTTAACCTTTGACTTTTCCATTGGGGGTCGTTCCTCTCGGACTATCGAGCTTATGCCAGGTGGTGGATCGATTCCACTCAAGACGAAAGCCCACGTTTTTCATTATATCCATGCCGTTTCCAATCAGATGCTGAATGTTCAGGGTGCTCGACAGACTAAGGCATTCTTACGTGGCTTCCGTGAATTAATACCTGCTAGCTGGGTTCGTCTGTTTTCTGCTAATGAGCTCCAAAACCTCATCAGTGGTGACGACTCTGTTCGAGGAATCGACGTCGCCTCCCTAAAGCGTTCTATCAACTATCTGGGTGGGTACCATTCATCGCAACCGTATATCCAAGACTTTTGGGATATTGTTGAAAATGAATTGACTCCCGAACAACAACGAAAGTTCTTGCGTTTCATGACCTCATGCTCCAGACAACCTTTGCTTGGATTTTCATCGCTTGATCCTTCACCTTCGATCCAACAAATCCGACTAACGGACGATGAGATTTCAAAGAATAGCAAACTGCCGTCAAGTCAGACATGTTTCAATCTACTGAAACTTCCGAATTACCAAGACAGAAAGCTGCTAAAGGAAAAGCTCCTAGCTGCTATAGAATCAGGAGCAGGATTTGAATTGACATAATATCATCCGTCTATATTACTAAAGCTTCCACTAATGTATACTTCTTCAAGATTCATTCGTTCGTTCGTAGAGCCGCCTATACGAGGACCAATTCGGATGAAATTGGTTTCACGGGCCTATACCTCGACTCGACTTGAGAAAAGTACTTTCGAATCAGTTTACGGACAGCCTCCTTGTTCGGGGCATTGGTAAGATTTAAGCATTGCTTGGGCGTCGAACCCTTGGATGTCCTCATCAGGACAGCTTCGGGATAGCATGCCAAAATAGAATGGATGACAGGAGTCGATGCACCGACACCGCAGGCAACGTGTAGCCTACCAATTGAATGTTTTTTGGGGGGGGGACGTAAAGAAAAATGAAAAAAAGTGAGAACGGGTCAAGTTCTTCCTTCTTCATGCGAGGAGGAGTACGCGAAAATATACAACATGTCTCTACTTACGGTGTCCATCCTCGTTTATCGAAGCCCCTTGCACTATTTGGCTTACTTTTGAGGATCAAATTAATGACACCTTCATCGGCACCATTCGATAGAGCATAGTGGACTTAAATCAACGAAGAAAAAAAATAGAATAGAAGAATACCGCGTTCCAAAAATGAGAAAAGAAATTACACACAAAAATTACACCAGACCACAATATGAAATGGTGATGTGACATACCTGGTAATCGTCCCAAATTATCTGCCGTCAAGGCAGCATCGGGATACTTTCTCAATAGGAGGTCGACGACTTCGGGGATAGCATTTTTCCGGCACGCACAATGAAGTGGTAAACGTTTATAGGAAGATTCCATACAGTAGACGGAATCTGGATAGGCATAGATCAATGCTTGGATGACATGAAGGGGTGCACCACCGACTAATGCCTCATGGATGGGGAGGACATTCGCATCCTTTATACCCTCAAATAATCCTTGACGTGTCGTCCATGTCTGTGCTGCCGCTGGTTTACTCTTACAGATTTGGACGACGGTATCCCACTTATCGGATGTAATCGCCTCACTGAGATCACTCAATCCAATCGATCGTTTCATCATCTTTGGGAAAAAGTAATAATAATAATCGTAGGGGAACAGAGAAATACTACCTCAAGCGAAGCGAAAAAAGGCGTCAACAAGAGTCTGCCTATTCTCTAGGTACCACAATTCGAAAATTCGGCGAAAAAATCTCCGGTTCTTGTTATGATCGTAATGGTTTCACCGTCTTTTTAGATTACGTATCACTGTCTTTGTCTTCTCTCTAGAATGTTTCGTTAGGCAAAAAGAAGGCAAAGGCTGTGAGAGTAAGTATCGTCCCCCCCCCGACCACCCAGGCACAGGAGAGCGAAACGAGATATTTGTTTCCGGTTTGCCTAGTAGTGTCCTTGAACCGCCGGAAAAACGACGACGAAAAAATCGATCGCATCAACGTTGCCGTAGAACCAAGATATCGCGGCCGACTCTACGATTAACGCATCTCAGGGGTAGAAGAATTTGTCTATTATTTTATAGTAATCATCTTTATCCCCTGAGAAAATCGGGTCATTTCCACGCGTGACCGATGCCACTTTATATTTAAGCCTCATAAGAAACTACGACTTGAACAATTAGTGGACATTCCGCCTATGATAGGTATCATGTGATATGTACCAGGCAAAGCTGTGAGAGTGCCCATCGCCAAGTGACCCGCATATTCATGATTTTCCGACCAGCAAGACCGTATTTCACTGTCACATCATATACTCGTGTAGATGCTCCCATCAAAGAGCAGCCTTGCTATTTTCAGAGATCCGCCCCGCGTCTACTAGAGAGAGAGAGATCCCAAAGGCTGTAAAAGTCTTGAACTCTGTTGCTGCAGAGAGTATCATAGAACTTGTCGTGTTTGAACGATTCAACATACGAAGCATTTCGTCATAACCTTACAAAATCAACGTCATGACTTCACCGAATTCAGAAGGACGACCATTGACAGAAGAAGAAAAGAAGGAATATCGACAACAGGCGGAAACATTCTTTGAAAATGTTAAGAAACAAATTCCTACGATGCTCCCTTCAAAGGGTGTCTCTTCTTGGATTCAACCAGATGCAGATATAACTTGGTTGGAAGGTCGGAGTGAAGAATGTCAAATTTTTGATACGTATGGATTCCTTGTCACTCCACAATTTGCAAATGACGAGACTGTGAATGCATTGAAATTACAAATGAAACATTTAGCAGACAATGATTGGGATCCAAAAACATCTATGGATACCTTTGGTACCGATTCAGCTTCCAATACTCAACGTGGTGATTACTTTTTAGATTCTAGTAATAAGGTCCATTATTTTGCAGAACCGACAGCATTGGAGGTGAATATGGAAAATGGGATACAAGAACTGAAACCGGAATTCCGATTAGATATTTTATCTGCCTTGAATAAGGCTGGTCATGCTATGCATATCATTCCGGGTAGTTTTCAAGACTATACTCTATCACAAAAGATGAAGGATTTAGTCACAGACTTGGGTTGGAAGGATCCCGTCGTTCCACAATCGATGTATATCTTTAAACAGGCCAAGATTGGTGGGACGGTCCATTCACATCAAGATTCGACCTTTCTCTTTACAGAACCCCGACAGACATGTTTGGGCCTATGGCTTGCATTAGATGATGCGACGTTAGATAATGGTTGTCTATGGGTACGACCTGGATCCCATTTAGAACCTCTTCGACGACAATTTATTCGGAATCCAACCTACTTTATAGAAAATGATCTCAATGCTCCAAAACTCATGTTTCGGATACATGATGAGAATTCCAAGGTTACCTGGGAGGGGGGACTCCCCAATTCTCTTTCCAGGGAGGGTTTTATCCCCGTCGAAGTCAAGGCAGGGGACTTGGTAACCTTTTGTGGGACATTGGATCACTTGAGCCTTCCTAATTTCTCAAACCAGCAACGACATACCTTCCAGCTTCACTTGGTTGAGGGACCGAAAGAGGGGGTACGATGGTCTAACGAGAATTGGTTGCAGTATCCAGAGGGCTCTGAATTCATCCGCTTGTTAAATTTTGAATAATTCTTACGTTTTTACTTGGATTGAGAAAGTGGAGAAACATACCTGAGCGGCGTTTTTTGAAGGCTATGAAAATATGCTAAATTCCTTAGTGTAGTTTCGTGGTGTGATCGAAGAACCACGATTGTTCTTCCTGTTAGGTCGGTCTACCGCTTTGACATGTATCGCTGACGGACGTACTTTCTCAAGGCATCCCGTTCGATGGATTTACGTGACCTACCTGTGGGTTCACTGCCAACGGAATCAAGGCCGACACTTCGTGCGTCAGAGTCGAAGTCATTATTCGACCATCGACTTCCAGGATCTCCATGCATGCTGGCAGATCTTCCGCCTCCGTCCATGAAATCATCAGGGACCTTCTCTTCGAAGTTGGGGAACTCATCCTCCCTGCTAAACATATTGTCACCAAGGAAATCACCTCCTGGACTCATCGTACCTGAAGGAGAGAAAGGACCCGTCCGCATTTCATGGCCTTCCGGGTCTAGTGACGCCCCAACATGAATCTTGACGCCTCGAGAGGCATCCACTCTGGATGACTCGAACGTCGAGTATGAGCCATCGTCCTTGCCGGGACCAGGAGCATCGCGAAAGGACAGGGGTGCATCTGCATGACGAAGTTGATCTCTCAGGCGTTGACACTCGAGGTTCTTTTCGCGCAAGTCGCGCTCAAGCATTCCGATTTTGCGTTGAAGAGTTTCATTTTTGCTAGACAATGTATCGACTTGGTCGCTCAGCTCCTCCATGCGTTGCATCAACTCGGATTGCTGAGTCTTATCACGATCCTTGAAGCGCTTCTGGATATCCTTTGCAGACTGAAGTGCCTTCGTAGCGATAATCTTCGCGTGCTCCAATTCTTCATCACGTCGCTGCAGCAAATCAGAAAGCGATTCGATCTCGTCTTCTCGATTCTGCACTTCGTTGATAACCCCCTCAAGCGCCGCGATGACCTCAGCTTTCTCCTTTTGGTTCTTTTTCAACACCTCCTCGGTCTCATCACGTGCCTTGAGGGCATCCGCCAGCTTTGATTCAAGTGAGCGCACGGAGTCCTTTGACTTGAATTCCGTTTCACGGGCTCTGGCCCGATAATTATCCACTTCAGATTGCAACGAATATATCTGCTCTCGCAGTTGTACCGCTTCTGTTGAGACTTCGGCAGCAGAGTTGAGCTCATTCTTCAGTCGATCTATGTCAAGCTTCAGCTGATGTTTTGCGTCTGTGTCCTGATCAAGTTTCGATTCTAGCTCCAGCACATAAACCTTGTAGCGATCTGTTACCTCGCGGACTTCACGTTCTTTCCTTTCAAGTTTCGACGAAAGCTCAGAAACCTTGCCGCGAAGCTCCTCCTTGGACCGCATATGAGACTGTAGCTTGGTTTCAAGCTCGATCTTCTCCATTTCGAACCTACGTGCATCGCTTTCCTTCTCGCCAAGCTCCCTTGTCAGCGTGTCGGCGTTTTGCTTCGCTGATTCTTTGTTTTTCTGAGCTATGTCAAGCTTTGCTTGCAGCTCATTGATTTCATCCTGAAGCTCCCTAATCTTTGAGTCCTTGTTCTTTGCTTCGGTTCGAACATTGTGGACCTTGTCTTCGATTGACGACCGTGATTCTACTTCTGACTCCAGTATTGCGATTTGGTCCGTGTAGCGCTTGACCGCATCGTTGAACTGCTCTTTCCGCTTGTTGAGGTCGGTTTCGAAACGTTTTGCAGCGGCCTTGGCTTCGTCACACTCGCGATTTCTACTCTGAATGTCGGACAGCAGCTCAGGAATCTTCCGCTTGAGTTCTTCCACCTGCTTCGTCTTTCGTTCAAGCTCATCGCGCATATTATCTGCGATCTGTCGGTATTCATCGTGCTCTTGCTTGACGCTGTGAAGTTCTTGTGTACCGTTGCTGAATCGGGATGCTGCTTGCTTGAGTTCCTTGCGTTTTTGGTCGAGATCTTTCGAGGTCTGCTCTAGTCTCGCCTTGAGATCTTCCTTTTCCTTGTTCAACTTCGAGACTTGAGAATCCTTTTCCCGTGCTGCCTTGTTGTGCTTTTGAACCAGCGCTTCTGTGTGTTGTTGTTTCTCTTCCAGTTCGCTGCGGACGCTAGACAAACGATCTTCAAGCTCATTCTTCGACTGCACTTCTTCCTCAAGCCTACTTTCGAGATCCGCGATGTTGCTGGTATACCTTTGAATGGCATCACGCATAAGCCGATCTTTGCGGCCCAGCTCGGCCTCCACGCCACCCTTAGACTCAACTTGATCCTTCAATGCTTCAAACTCAACATAGAGATCATCATACTTTTTGCGCCAAGATGATAGGTCTGATCGAAGCTTGAGCTTTTCGTCATTGATATCATTCAGGCTGTTTTGGAGCTTCTTGATTTGGCCTTCGAGCTGAAGCTTGCTGGAATCACTCTGGGTGAGCTTCTGTTCTAGCTCATTGACATTCTGATTGTAGATGTCGACCGTTTCTCGCATTTCTTTTTCGCGGCGTTTGAGCTGGTTGTCAAGATCATCCTTTTTCGCGGAACAATGTAAATTTTCCTCCAACAAAACCGATAAGTCCTCGTAATCCTTGCGAAGACTTGTTAGTTCTGCTTCTCGTCGAACCTTTAAGCGTTCTAGAGACTCGACGTTGCGTCGTAATTCAGCCGTAGACATTTCGAGGTCGACAGTGCATTCGTGCTCCTTCTGCAGTTTGATCTCCAGGTCCTTCACAGATTTCTCATACCGTTCGATGAGCTTTTCCTTCTTGACAATTTGTGATTCGAGGTCGACTTTCGTGGTACTGTAGCGCTGCTCCGCATCGAGAAGTTTGGATCTCGTTTCTTCGTAATTCTTCGTGGCTTCCCTTAGATCTGCGTCCTTCTGCGTAAGCGCATATTCCGCTTCAGCTGTTTTTCGCTTTTGATCAATCATCGAATCTTCAATCTTGCTCATCGCATCAAGCTTGCCCTGAAGCACAGACACTTCAGCCTGTACCTCTGAGAGTTCAATTTCTTTCTGCTGACGGGCTTCTCGTAGAGAGTCTACTTCTATACGAAGTGATTCAATCTCGGTTTGCTTTTCGGCAACCGTCGAGGACAAAACAATTCCGGCATCAACTTGTTTCTCCAGTTCTTGAATGCGAGCCTTCTTTGAATTTAGACTCGATTCACTTGCCCGAAGCCTGCCCTCCATCTTGGCCAGCTCCACACGCAGACTAGTCTCCACTTCTTCCTGACGTGCCTTTTCATCCTGGAGTGAGCACTCTGCAGCGATCAAGGCAGTTTGAATTTCATCAAGTTTGCTTTGTGCAAGGACTCCTTGCTTGGCAGAAGCTTGCGCTTCGTATAACTGGTTCAGGGCTTCGTCGATTTGACCCTGTAAATCATGATTTTCGCCGCGAAGTCGAAACTCAAGATCGGCGAATTCGGACTTGATTCCATCGATCTGTGAATGAAAAGCGATTTGCTGCTTGGACAGTTTATCACGAGCTTCCTCGAGCAAATCATCTTTTTTCATGCCCTCTGCTACTGCTACATTTTTGGCCTTTTCCATCGCTTCTAAGGCTTTACGCGTGTCCTCGCTTTGACGATTGAGCTCTTCTAACTCGTTGTTCTTCGAAGCTAGCTCTTCACCATACTTTTCCACCCGCTCTTGCAAATGATTGAGCTCCTTTTGACGAATGTCATCTTGACGTTGAAAGTCGGATACTGCGTCTCGTGACTTTTGTTGTGCGTCCTTCAATCGAGAAGCAAAGTCTTCCTTAGATTCATCATACGTTCTTCGCAACACCGAAAGTTCAGTTTCAAGTTTGAGCATCTTCTCTCGTTCTTGAATCTGCAACTCTTCACGGATATCGGCACGCATCGATTCTAGCCGTTCGTCGTTGCGACGACGGGTTTCTTGGATCTCAGCATGGTGACGATCCGCCTGGTGCCTGAGCTGCTCCTGCATCGCCTTGAGGCGGCGTTCGTATTCCCGTGACTGGTTCGCCCGTTCGGCTACTAGCTCCTGCATCTTTCTGGTCTCAGCTGTCTTGCTAGCCTTTTTGCCTTCTTCAAATTTGGCAACAGTCTCTTTTGTCAGGTCTTCAACACGAGCTTGAAGTTCTTGTATCAACGCGACCTGTTCCAAATCCTTGACCTGAGCCATGTCGAGTCGACTCTCAAACGCGTTCGCCTGCTCGTCTCGATCGTGAAGGTCTCTTTCTAACCGATTTCCTCTATCCTTCTCAATGTCAAGTTCCTGTCGAAGAGCGTCGATACTGGCTTCGTACCGTTTGTTTCGCTCCAGTTCCTGATCTCGGAGCAGTTGCGTAGTCTGAGTCAGGTCATTATGCATAGTGGACAGTTCTGAGCGCTTCTGCTCGATTTTCTGAAGTAGCGATGCGTTCATATTTCGGGATTCTTGAAGCTGCATTTCAAGAGTAGCTTCCCGGCTCTTGTATTCATCTGCTCGCGCTTTTTCCTCCATGATTTTACCTCGGAACATTTCAGCGTCCTGTTTGGCGCGTCTTATTTCGTTTTGAGAAACTTCCACATCCATCTTGTAGGAATCAGCCTTTTCTTGTGTACGATGGAGCTTAGCCAGAGTGTGTTGCAACTTCTCCTCGTATTCGTTCACGAGTGATTCCTTGCCCTTCGCGGTACTCTGTAATTGCCTTTTCAGTTCACCTGAAACTTTCCCAAGCTCGCCCTGTAAGTGCTGAATCTTTGCCTTGTCTGCATCATGGTCCTGTAAACTGATTTCGTACATTTCAACCATGGCAGCCTTTGAATTTCGATCTTGTTCAATAATCTGTAGCTTCCGTACGAGAGTTTGACATTCCAATTCAACGGAGTTGCGATCGAGTTTCGCAATGGCGCGCGGGGACAACGGCTTATAGTTTTCCAACCCTCCTCCGTTTCCATTCTTGGATAGATGCTGAGCCATGGGTGTGTTAATCGGTGCAGATCGTGGCGTTGCTCCACCTACTGAGATGGTAGGTGGTGGGGGCAACCGACCACCCCGAGCCGGTGAGACAGTTCGAATATTTAAAGGAATTCCTGCAGTACGATCATTAGCCACCACACCGTCACGGGGACGTGAAGGAGCTCGCTCCATCTCTCGATTTCGCGATGGGGGTGCCTTTTGCGATGTCGGCGTTGGCTGAGAAAATGTCCTCGGCGTACTGACACTACGTGGAAGCAGCTGGTTACTAGGCGTCTTGGGCGTTCCAGATGAAGGGACTTCGCTCTCCAGTTCTTGAAAGAACTTCAGTTCCTCTAATTCATCCAAAAGCCCAGAAATCTTATTCTCTGCTCGCTTCAACCGTTCTTCCGCCATGACTCCATCTTTTGTGACCTTCAACGGAGCCGTTTTTCCGACACGCCCTTGAGGTGAGCCAGGGGCTGCCAGCTGGAGATTGTCTCGACTGTGATCCGACAAGTTTGAACGAGACTGCGCAGCTGGTCTTGATGGGGGCTCCGTCGACTTGCGTTGCTTCAGGTACGATGCGGATTCTCGTCGGTCCCTTAGATCCAAGATTTGTCTGGCTACTTCGGTCGGGTTCTCTGAAGAAGGCCGTTGAGGGCCATGTATCGGTTGTGGCTGCTGCTGCTGCTGCTGCTGGGGTGGTGCTCTTACTCGACCGGCACTAACAGGTCT
>Ga0194115_10002686_pt1 | contig 20903 bp, 17 predicted proteins | sample TA2MahsurfametaG_3_FD_148656 | JGI IMG/M metagenome (GOLD analysis project Ga0194115, IMG submission 148656) | Freshwater microbial communities from Lake Tanganyika, Tanzania - TA2015002 Mahale S4 surface | ecosystem: Environmental > Aquatic > Freshwater > Lake | place: Tanzania: Lake... | reverse complement strand
TGGTACCCCCCCCCCAACCTTTGCAATAGAAGTATCTATCATCAGATAAAGCTCAGAATCACCTTTGGTAGCAGTAGCTAACGCATTTACTATACATCGACAGCTGCACATTCATTCTTTGGCACGTCCCGTGCACTTCCATTGTCTTCGTTACGTGGGTTTTCCAATCGACCGTCATGAGGACAGTAGATTGGAAAAGTAAGACGGCGCCGGTGGCTAGTGCTGGCCCAACAACAACAACAAAAGCACCACCAACAACAACAGCAATCACATCAACCACAGGAACAAGAACAAAGATTGCCATGGTGCCCAAAATCGAAGTAGAAAGAACAAATCACAACTTTGCTGCTACACCCAACGGATTTCCAGGTATGGATCGAACCGTGAACGGTCATCGTAGGAACCAAGACCGGTCCCAGAAATTTGCCGTCTATGGGCAAGACGAAGAAGAAGCAGTCTTTCGAAATCGGAATAAAGACAAATCGACTGTCTCAGTCGTCCCAGTCATTTCCCCACCATCCAAGTACGGTGAGGAGGACGGTACAGACCGAAGGACGAGCCTTGGGATTTTACCGCGTAGTACCAAAGGAAGAGTAATCCCGACACTAGCTATTGACAGTGAGGGAACTCGTTCAAACTCCCCAACTAGCCCACCTGTCTTCCACGGTAAAGATCGAACTGTGATCAGTCATTGGAACAACCAACGATCGCATAAATTGGCTGCCCAAACTCAAGACGAAGACAGTCCTGTCGGTCCTATTCCTGACGATTACGAGAGAAGCGTCGCCCCGGTCATCACCCCTCCCTCTCAGTATTGCCAAGTAGACCATGACGACGACCTTGGACTATCAGGGAATAGAAAACCCGATACGATGAGGTCCGATCGTATTTCCCGACGACGACACAGTAATCGGTTTGTTGTAGAAACGTCGGACTTACGAAGCGAGCAGCATGCGGAGACTGAGCCCTTGTCTGTACTCAAGGTAGCGCGCCGTCGTTCGATAGACGACTTGATGTCTCCTCATCCAAGCAAGGGAAACAACAGGCATCCAGTTGACACAGACAATCTCCAAGGATCTCAACCAAAGACCACCGAAGTCAATCAATGTGAGCCGGTAAATGGTACTCCCGTTCAATTATCAGATTCTGATCCTCGATCGAATGAACTGTTGAAGAAAGCTGAGAAGCTTCTAGGGAGAGCCATTGAAGCGATACGTTCCGCTCAGGATTTACCTCAAGAGAGCGAACCTCCCTTGAACGATTCAGAAATCCTTCGAAAAATCCTCGATGACTCGACCACACATGTCGGGAGCAAGGCTAGTCCCGATTCTTCGTCCAAATCAGATCATGCGGACAGGAAACACAAGAGAATCGACTACAATGCGGAAGAGTACGCAGACTATCCAGATCCAAGCCTATACCTAAGTCTCGTATCTGCTGCCTCCCTCCCAAAACGAAATCTTAGTTCGACGAACAACAAGTCTCGTTCTGCCGTAAGTTTCGGTACATCCGAAGCAGAGGTTGTCGAGCCACGTACTTGCCAGTACAACGGCAGCTTCTCAGAGTATCAAGACCCAGCCCTCCGCTGGAGTTTCCTCTCCTCAGAATCTCCCAGTGAATCCTATCCTTCTTCAACTCGTATGTCGAAATCGGGCATCTCTGGCAAAACTGTGCTCGTAGAAGGTGAGAAAAACACTTCCAGACACAGAGCGGCGTCGTGGGATCGCTTAGAGCAAGAATTATCTCCGGGTACTGCCAAGCCTCCGATTCCACCCACGACCACATCGTCCGCTGTCTCCATCGATCCACTGAAGTCCAAGAGTGACCCCTCAGCAGTCCGAGACCACTCGGCGACTAATTCTTTTGGGTCGAATAAGACTGTGCGAAAAAATCCTCTTCCTGAACTAGTCCAGCCGGCTCCTGCTTCGGTGCCATATGATGGTTCGCTTTCACCGCTAACGGCAGGACGAAGTGAACGTTCTTGGAAGGGCAGTCCTGGCACCCCGTCGACGTTGGGGCACGAAAAAAGAGAGAGCTCGCAGTCGTCCGAGAATTCCTACAACGGTAGCAGTCGCGACGCAAGTCCGGACGGTCTGTTCCGTACAGTAGGACACGACAGCGTATCAACGTTGTCTCATGTCTCAAATGGACTGATTGTGGATCTTCGCCATTGCCGACCGCTGCAGCTCGACGGAGTCGATTACTTGCTACTACCGGCTCATGTTGTACAACCGCGATCTATTCTGCGCGATACACGGAAAATCCCACAGGAAACAAGTCCCCAGCGTCCTCCTGAGTATCAAACTGAACAGGATGGAACAACGAAGACGGTGCGATTTGGTGGCCCAAATGGAAAATCCGTGATCAATGATGAACCAGCCCCAAAATCGTGCTTGGCGATGATGTTCTCAAGATCGAAATCCACTAGTCAAACGAAGGATGAAGCAGAACGAAACCAATACGACAACTATTCATACGAGACCCAGAGGCGTTCCAACAGTTCGCCGAAAAAGAACGACTCCCTACGAAAGCCCGAGTCACCTTCCAGTATCTTTGACTTTCCCGCTCAACGACATGTACCGATCCTGTATGAAGATACACAGTCAGCCGAGATATAGTGTTCAATAAGCGGGAAATGGGGTTCAAGTTTGTGTCCTTTATACTACTTTTCCATCTACCATTGTCTAGGATTCACTCGAATAGTCATCTCTCCTTCTTGATATCCATATCCAACTACAGCCTTGCACGCCAACCTCCATCGAGGATTCTTCTTCAAAATTTGCTTCTCTTGCGTTCCTTGTGGACTCACTAGTTCATCACCTTGGACGATTCCGACCACACATGTCGCACAGGTCCCATCAGCTCCACAATCACCGGTCCCACCACTATCAAATCGTAAACTTAATTTGTCATTGAGTTTGATCCCTCTCGTTAACATAGCTCGACGTAAATTTTCACCAGCAAATAATTCAATCGTCGTATCGGGTTCATTTTGATTTGGTGGATATTGTAATTGAATCAAAATCTTTGGTTTCCTTCGTAGACGTTTCAATGTCAAGACGATGAATTCTTCTTCATCGTCATCCTCTGATGGTAGTGGAAGACTCCCAATCGCTTCGACCATGGAATCATATCCAAAACATTCCGTTGATACTGCCATAGTAACTTGTGTTTCCGTCATACCATTATTATTACCACTACCCGTATTAGTCCGTTGAGCCTTGATGACCGACACGGCGACGATGGAATCACCGACCATAACATCCTTCCCATCGACTGGACCATCCTTGACAATTCCACTAATGACTGTAATACCTAATCCATCTTCTCTTCCTCCCGCAATTTCTAATAATTCCAAACCTAAACTTCTTTGTGTCCTACGGTACGATACCTTGATCGTATCGACCATAATATCCTTGGAAGATTTGGCACCCAAATAAATCCCCTCCTCTCGTAATGAAGACTGTGGTACGACGATGGCAGTCCATTCTTCTGCAATCTGTTCCAATGGTAAATTATATCGATTCATATCGACTGTCGGTGTACCAGGTCCTGAAAATTTCGTACTACCACTCGTCGACGCATCACTAGTACTACTTTGTGGAAGAGAACTGGATCGTAAAGCCGTCGTCGTCGATCTTGTGGTGATAGGTGACCTAGGAAGTACCTGCCGTCCAAAGGCCAATGATGAAAAGGAATGACAACGACCCACGATTGTCCCCAACAGGAGGATCGTTATGGAGAATGATTCCACAGAGAGTATGATCCTCATAGTTAAGACTTTCTGTCATTCAATATCTCCTGACATACACGATGTAATGAATGTTATCAGCTATAGGGTCGGAGGTAGGAAGCACCAGTTCTTCACATAGAACTTTGTTGTGATGTGGCCAGCCTTTTTCACCACGATCGTCTCATTGATGACGTGTTTAAGTCCGATGAGTCGATCTACCGCGTAAGTTGTCACACACCACAACCGTAGGATCTTGAGACGGTTGATTCGTCTTGGCCACCGAGAGAAAAACAGCAGAACTACTACATCTTTTTCATTTTTCATCCCGCTGTTGTGAAGGGAACGATCAATAAATTTGTTTTTGTCGTCGGGGAGTTGGTTCCTTGCTGTCGAACAAGAAGTTTCATAGTACCGGATCATGGTGCGGCCGACTTCTGTTATGATGTATTCTCATCTTTTGAAGATGTCCAACAGGAATAGACGAGGCTCTCGGTTCTTGATGCCGGGTGTGTTGTCCACTACATATCTACCACCGATCCACGAGAAAGTCCGGACGTTTGCTGCGAAGGGAAATAGTAACAACAATAATCGAAATCATTCAGACCAGAAGAATAAAATTATGAAACGACAATTACAACAACAGCAACAGCCAGAGGCTCCATCATTCGGGACTCCAACGGTATCTCAACCAACATTCCAAAGACTACCACCAATGACCTCTAGTTTCCAAATCCATTCACCATACCAAGACGAAGGATCAATATCGACGACTGGTCCATCCTCCTTTTCAAAATCATCACTTTTAGGATCTCCCATTCAAGTCCTTCCATCATTGACATGGGAAACTGATAAACAACGGGAACAATCCTTATTATTTTCATCATCCTCATCCTCATCATCCTTATCATCCCTTCCTGATGATGATGCCATATCACTCCTTGATAAGGTGGAATTATTTGATCCATCTATCCATTTACCATATGCACCAAAGGATTGGACAGGATATGAACCTGCCACGCCACTATCTGACTTTTTGATGAGTAAGATTGGTGTGACGGGTCGGGCCATTACGACTGCAGAATATATGCAACATGCCTTGACACATCCCTCCTTTGGATACTATACCAATCCACCATCCTTACAAGATAAAGGAATGGGAGGTGAAAATGATGATGATTTATTCGATACGGATCTTTGGGAGAAGGAAGCCTCGTCGACGACTGCTGCAACGAACGGTTCTACCCTTATTGGTCCTCGAGGAGATTTCGTAACGGCTCCAGAGGTGTCACATGTCTTTGGACATTGTTTATGTGTCTGGTTTGTGACACAATGGCAATCTCCACTCTTGAATAAGCCTGAACGGATTCAGTTAGTCGAGCTTGGCCCGGGACGTGGTACATTGATGGCAGATCTCTTGGAGTTAGCCACTGCAAGTTCCCTACAAGATACGTTTGGTCGAGCCATAAACAATGTCCATCTGGTGGAAGCCTCTCGAGTATTGCGTCAGGAACAGGAACAATGTTTGAAGGAACGGTTGGGACATTTGATAGAATTTGAATTCGTTCATGTGTCGTCGTTCCTAGGAACTAGTACTACGACTAGTGGTCAAACAGTGGCGACAACGAAGGACGATAACAAGATAAAGACAAAAACGACGACAAGTGCAACGGACGCAACGACTAGTAGTAAGACGAATACCAATAATGAGGAATCTTCCTCGTCTTCTGCAGTAAAGGAACGACCTCTCCATATGAGGATTGAATGGCATGATACCTTTTCATCCTTTTCTAGAACACGAGATAAGAATATCCCAGTCTTTGTCATTGCACAAGAATTTTTGGATGCTCTTCCTGTCCATAGTTTCCAAAAGACGAAAGATGGATGGCGAGAACGATTGATCGATGTTGCGTCCGTTGAAGACGACGATGAAGCAACGAAGGCACCGCCGTCGTTGAATAAGAAGGACCAGAAGGATTCTCTTCGTCCACGACTACGACAAGTCTTGGCTCCGGATGTTACACCCGCCTACAGACTCTTTTTGGAACCGAATCAAGATCAATACAATCGTGCAGCCGAGGGAAGTGTCGTTGAGGTTTGTCCGGAAGCGATTATGTTAGTTCAGGATATTGCAAACGTTCTTGAGGAAAGTCAAGGTGTTGGATTATTGATTGATTATGGACAAGAGGGGACGGGTGATACTCTTCGTGCCTTTTCCAATCATCAACAAGTCCCCTTGACAAGTCGTCCAGGACAAGTCGATGTGACAGCCGACGTTGACTTTTTTGCCTTGAAACATGCTGTGACGCCATCGAATCGTCAAAAGAGTCTCCGTAAAGACCAAGATGATGAACTACTATCGTTGATTCCTTCCCATTTACAAATTCATGCCTTTGGACCGGTACTACAAGGTGAATTCCTAATGCGAATGGGTATTGCTGATATGGTAATTAATTCGATTGAACAAGAAACGACAAGTCCTGAACATGCACAAAAGCTAAGTGATGCCTTGAAATATTTAGTCCTACCGGAACATATGGGAGAAAAGTTCAAAGTCCTTGCATTAGCACAAAAACGAGATGGAATTTTTGCTCCCGCTGGAATGGAAACCTAATTAAAACACGTAAACATAACAAGCAAGGAAGAGGAATGTATATAACTCAGCAGGAAGAGATTCCAGGTACGAATATTGGAAGGGCAAAAAAAAGAAAGCAGAACCGACGGATGAACGAAGAAACAGATTAACCAAAAAAGCTATATGCAGTCGTATAGTGAACCATCTGTATTGAAAGAAATGGTAGGCTCTATCTTGCAGTAGCCAGGGTTCGGGTAGTTGAATCTCGATAATTGACTCGTCTGATCCTTTGTATGATAGCTCTACGATCCTCTTCCACGTACATAGCAAGGATACACTTCCAGTTAGTCCCATCATATACTGTAGTATTTCTCCGTTATCGTGGCCCTTTATCCATAGATTCTTCGGTCTTGGTTTCACTACTACCAGTCAATCTCTATTTCACTGTCAAAATACTCTCCAGGACCTCGACGAAATGGCGGTGAATCTTTTTTGTCCACAAAGAAAAGATTTTCATAGAACATCATAAAGAGGGTACGGTAATTATGCGTACCTACGAGAATACGCTTCGCCTTCCCCCGCCCCCCGCCAAATTTTTTTTCGGTTTTGTGACACCCCTCCGTTTAGGCCCGTTTTCAACGCGCCCGATTTCGCCAAATTGGGTGGGTTTTGTGCCCGGAAAAACGGATTACAGTATATGGGTTTTTCCGTTTTTCCGGAAAAACGGATTATATGGGTTTTTCCGTTTTTCCGGACCCACCATCTACGGGGTGTACCCCGTTTTTGAGTTCTATAAATACTATAATCTACTCAAATCTAAGGCCGTCATTAGGGGTGGACAACGACCCACTTATCATCATTTTAGGCTCGTCGGGAAAGAAAAGGGCGCGCTACTTTTCGGAGAGAACATGGGTGAAGGAGAGCTCGAATTTCGACCGCGAAAACAACCCAATTCGACGAAAACGGGCGCGTCGTTGAAAACGGGCCTTATTTTTGCGGAAGATGTGACCGGAAACTTTACAAACCGCCGTCACTTTTATGCCCAGAGAGTCGGTGAATAGCGGTAAGCCACACAATAATCCTATCTTGTTCAACCCGTCTTCATCATCATCATTATCGGTGTCCTTTCAAATTGTGTTGTTTATTTTGTTTTTTTGTTTATTTTGTTTATTTTGTTTTGTAATCGTTGGTCGTCATCGACAAAGATAGGGGACTCCACATCGAGAAATTTACGTGTGGGCAGTCAAGTGGAGTACGTTGGAAGCGAAAAATAAAGAAGAAGCGTGTGAACAAGAAAGGGATATAAACGAAACGAGAAACCATGAATACTTTGGACAACAAAATCCACTCTCGGGACTTGTGAAGTGAAGAGAGAGAGGACTGGACAGTCAGCAAGGATTGTGGATCGTCGACAACCACATCAGACTTACAAGATTGACCTCCCCGTCTGGATAGCACCCAATATGGATGACCCTTTTCCTGATCTATGGCCTACATTTTCACCGACAGTAGCACCATCCATACCTGAAAAAATAATGACGGCAGCCACCGCCGCCACCACCACCACCACGACCACCACCACGACCACCACCACCACCACCACAACAACAAGGTCGACAAGAGTAACGTCCTTGGGTAAAGGGCATATGGAAGAGCAACTTGTCGTACCTTCAAGACCTGAAAGTGAGACCTTTGATTTCGATCAATTCCCTTCTGTCTTTCGAATGTTCGTAACAAGGGAAAGATCCGATGAGGGACCAACATGGAAGGAGGGTGTATGGGATTGTTGGAAGACACCCGCGGATGTCGATACTACTTCTCCAACTACAAGACCTCGACGACAGAAAGTGGATTATGTGACATTACTCTCCATCCCTATGTTACCAGATTTCGTTCATGGAGATGACGATGAGGAAATCAATCATATGAATTGGAAGTATTCTTTTTCTTCCGCCATTCATGTCGAGTCTCATCCACCTCGAGAAGTCGAACGATGGTTACATAAGAGATCACGACGAAGATCCCAACGCCGAGACAGGTCGACTACAACAACATCGACGACGACGACGATGACAACGACCGACGAGACAACCACCACAGCAACGCATCAGGGAGGTCATACAATCATCCCACAGGGAAATGGTGGAATCAACACGACCTCCACCTCCACAACAACATCAGTCGTAACAGCAGCAGCAGCAGCAGCAAGAACAACCCTCGAATTGTCTAAAGAGAATGATGAGGGGTGGTTGGATCGGTTGATTCCATTTTCAGACGATGGAGATTTCGATTCATTCCATGACCCCTGAAAATGAATTCTCCAATCAATAGGGCAGTGAAACGATTGTAGAATTGTGATGAGGGAACCAGTTCTCGCCGCCTTTTGGCGGACGATTTGCTTCTAATCTATAGAAGATACAAACTGTTAGCCCATAGAAAATTATGGAAATGATATATAACGAAACTACACCAAACTTTCCAAAGGTTATGTTTCATTTTTGAAGGGTTGATACCTGTAGTACTTGGGCCGATCATCTAATCGAAAATGTAACCATCTTACTCCAGTCCCAGCTGTTGATAGCCACACCGGCTCTTCATCCTTCTTTTCGATTCGATCCAGATACGCTGTCGCTACCATCTTCCACGTCTTGTATACTTGAGAGGGTGGTGCATATCGGACGAAATTGGCACAATGACCGTACACCGATTCAATGTCATCAACGTTATCATCGGACTGTGGTTGAGGGACGATCAATATCGCATTGTAACCTAGATTCGAAAATATAACGGCTGCTGCAGTGGTAGGGTTCGTCGTAGTAGTCGTAGTCGAATCATCCTTCTTTTCAAAATGTTCCGAAAAGGCTTGAGTATCCGCAAATTCGGCAAAGGTGGATAGATACGGATCATTTACCAACACGAACTCAAAATGTTTCGTATCAATATTACTATTGCTACAACCTTTTGTTTCAAATCGAAAGGCATCAAAGGGCGATTCCGGTTGAAAAAAAAGAAATGAGAAAAAATAAATTTTGACATGAAAAAAAGGACCATTCTCGTACTTCATGACCCTTCCCCCCCGACAAAGCACATCCGGTAGGGGGTTTTCCATACAAACAAACAACAAAACACATGAAACAGAGAAAAACACTCACCTGTAATATGGAGGTAATTTCTTTTGCTACCGTCGTTGAAACCTCTTCGTCGTCATGAGCAAGAAGACTCGCCCAGTCCGCAATCGATAATGGTCTTCGGGATGACCCCCCCTCGACGATGAATGCCGCATAACGATGAGATTCTCTACTGGATGCTGTCGAAACTAATTCATATACGATAGTCGGTATGACAACAGGAATTGTCGTCGTCGTCGTCGTCATCATCATCAAGCCTTCCATATTCGTCCGATTGTGGAATACCACCTTTTGAAAGAAGACGAGGACGTCGTCTCGGACTAACGGTGAGGAAAGGAAGATGACTGTCAAGGGGAGGAACAATAGTAGAAGAGCAAGAAAGGGACGAGACTCTACGTATAGTCGACGTTTCTGTCGATGGGAACGAAATGGAGACATCCTTCGGACAAGTGACTGTGAGTACCCGAGAGCGTTCGAGAGAGAGAGTTCGAGAGAGAGAGACAGATAGAATACGTTGGAACTTGCTGGGTGGATTGTATCGAAGAAAAACCCAACGGTACCTCTAAAGCACGGTAGCTACCGTATACCCTAGCTACCGTAGCGTTGAACGGTTCGAACAACGACGCCTCGATTTGGGCACGACGGTAGCATAGCATAACGGAAAATTGACATCACTCATAATAACCGTACGAAACGTCATTCCTCGATTTATTGGACTAAGATCAAGAGCTGACAGTACCTAGGGTATGTATGTACGACGATATGTATGACTGTGATCGATTTTCTCCGCTGAAATAAAATACCCTAGTAAAGTGGACGAGATGCATCTATCGAAAGATACAAACCCTTGACACTCCTGGAAAACAAATAAAAATTGAGATACATGTTGCCAACAAAATCTGCATCAACTATTCCGAAGGTTAGGTTTCCTCAATGAAGGTTGGATGCCGGTAATACTTGTTCGGTCGATCATCTCCATCGGAAATGCAACCGCCGCATTCCAGTCCCAGCTGTAGAAAGGCATGCCAGGTTTTTTCGTCTCTCTTATTTTGATTCGGTCCAAATATGGCTGTCGCTACAAACTTCCAGGTCTGGTATAGTTGAGAGTTGTGGTGCATGTCGGATGAAATATTGGGCACAACGCCGTTAGACGGATTCAAAATTAACCACGATGACGATGTCGTCGTCGGACTGTAGTTGAGGGACGATCAATATCGCATCCGAAACGTAGATTCGGAAACATAACGGCTACAGGAACGATGCTGGGTGTCGTAGAATCGTACTTTTTCTTTCTTTTCAAAGTGTTTCGAAAAGGCTTGGATATCAGCCAGATTCGGCAACGGGTCAACAGATACGGATCATTTACCCAATACAAATTCAAAATATTCCCGTGTCCAACATTGCTATCCTACAACCCTTTGTCTCAAATCGAAAGGCATCAAAGGGCGAGTCCTGTTGAAAAAAAAAGAAATGAGAAACAATAAAATGTGAAACGAAGAAAACGAGCAGTGTGATGAGCTGTTTCGATTCTTGTAGTTCATGACCCTCCCTCCCCCCGCCAGCGGCAAAGCACATCGGTAGGGGTTTTTCCATGCAAAAGAAAACATAACACATGAAAGAGAAAAGCACTCACCTGTAATATGGAGGTAGAGAAAAGCACTCACCTGTAATATGGAGGTAATTCCTTTTGCTACCGTGGTCGAAACCTCTTCGTTCTTATTGGCAAGAAGACTCGCCCACTCTGCGATGGATAATTGCCGTCGGGATGACCCTCCCTCGATGATGATAAATGCCGCATAATGATGATATTCCGTACTCTGTGCCGCCGTTGAAACTAGATCATATTCAATCGTCGGTACAACCACAGTAGTCTTGAAGCTTTCGATATTGGTAGGAGTCGTCGAATTGAATCGTGTTCGATGAAACCAAAACAGGAGGAATGACGAAAGAAGGACAGTCACCACGGGGAGGGGTAAAAGGTAGGAGAGCAAGAAATGGACGAGACTCGACATGTAATCGACGGCTCTGTGGATAGGACCGAAATGGATACATCCTTCTAACAGTGAGTACTCTGCGGAGAGCGCCAGAAGAGACCCTCTCCTACCGTCGTATAACCGTAAAGTCATTTCCGATTTCTCGGACTACTTCAGTAACCAGTGAGAATTAACTGTCGGGGGTGGAGCGAGGTGTGCGACACTTTCATTATTCCTGTTACATCCATGCATGCAGATACGATGACGGGTGGGATGAACTCGCGGCACCCAAATCCATTCCGGTCTTGAGACGTGTGATGTGGCCAAGAAAGTGACGGGGAGTCTCGATCACCCCTGTTTTTCTCAACAAAAGATGGGAAGGATACAGTTCATCACACAAAAAACGATTCAAAAGGCAATCCGTAAGGAATTATTCTGTAAAAAAAGACAATGGATCAACTCATTCATTATCGACGTGCCTATACTGTACTTCGATGTTCCCTCCTGGGGATTTTGATCTACGGTATTGGTATGGTCGTTGCGGGTCGCTACGTAGCGTTCGGTTTGTTTGATGTATTAGGATTCGGACCGAAGAGTGCATCATTGGATTCCAATGGAGAAAAGTATGCCATCTTTTGTTTTGGTGTCCTCGGGTCTTGTATCGTTGGATGGATGAATTCTTTACTCTCATTCCTATCTCAATGTGAAGCCCCCCAAATGAGTCGAGAACTCCGTACGTTGGGTCGACAAGGTATCTTCCGTTCGACGTCTATCTGGTTCGTATTCGATACGACCTTTAGTATTGTCATCGGTCAATACAATCACGCCATATTCAACATACCGTTTGCTATGGTAATCATGACTCCACTATACCTTATGCATCGAAATGAAGGCGACTTTGGTGTTGACGCCACGACGACGACGACGACGAAATCCAACATTCCAAACTACGGTACTACTACCAATGAACCTACGACACATTAGAAAAATAAATTTAATGGGAGTTTCCCTAACCGTCGACAATAAAACAAACGAAGGCGGATCGGCTTCGCATCGCCATCGTCACCGTCACCAACGCATTGTGGGTGACGGAGACGAGGAAGGTGATTACATCAAAATCGATACCGTCGTGGATGCTTATGACCGAGACCTGCAGACTACTACTCCCGCCACTGAGGCTCCCACCACCGACGAAGAAGAAGAATATGCCCTTTGGTCAACTGAGGCTCCCACAGAGGAGGAAGAATATACCCTTTGGGAGAATATTGGGTACGGTACGGCATCAGTCCTTATCTTCGCTTTCGTTTTTTGGCAGTTCAAGAAGTGCTGCGATGGCTGTTGTCAAGGAGGGGGCGGCGGAGGAGGAGGAGGGTCCTCATCGTCGTCAAACCATGATCAGCAACAAAAAGACGCAGAGGCGGCTGCCAAAAAACACCAAAACGAATGTGAAGGTACTCATACCGTTTTTGACCTTCAGATCTTAGTTATCCTAATCTTTGAACAGCTAACTGTATCTCCTCAACTGGAGAGGGTGATAGACGGAACCTTGCATTGGGAAATCATGTTTTCCACAAAGAGATATTGATTATCTTCGTGGAATCATTGCATTCGTCGGAAAATCAAAACAATAGTAGTAGTGGCGTCTGACTTACCTACTGCGGTGAAGACGAGATTGGTCACCCCCCGTGGTATACTGTAAGAATTCTCGGAGTTGCTCAGACCTACTGATTGCAATTCGAGTTCAATCCGAGGAGAGGCCATTAGTGAGACCGAAGGCTTCCTGGCCCTTCCCATCCAAGATCGGGCTCCAAGTACTACTATTTCATGTCAACTCGTATGGTTCTACGATGGCACCGTACGTAACGTTCGCGTCTGGATTGGATGATGTCTTCTTGTATCGGACAGCAATTCGAGTACCGTCGGAGGAGATGCTGATACCACAACGAAAGTGAAAGACGTTCAAGTCTGGTCGTACTTGGGTCTTCGTGCTGGCTGTTGTTGTCGTCGTCGTCGTCGTCGTCGTCAACCCATAAATTTGTATCCTTCCACTATAATCGATGGGCATATAAGCGGCGATTCGAGTCCCATCCGAAGAAGGTAGAGCGATCGTGCTAGCAATGATGTTCACAGCTAGGTTCGGGCTGGTCGATGAATAAATCTGGTCCAAGTTGGGACCATACCGTTTCGATGTGAACTCGTAGATCCGACCACGGAAGATGAATTGATCTCGTGTGACTTTACCGTTGAGGATGTCATCCATAGTATGTACCTGGAGTTTCGACCAAGTCTTGTCCTAGTTGCATCCATGTGAAAACTCCAGAAGAATTCCGTTGGTATTCATAGACTTGTACAACTCCAGTCGTCGGGGCGTAATTGCTGGAAGTTCCTCATGCAAGTCGAGTCCCATCCGAGGAAAGGGTGATTTCTGGCGTCCTCGGGTCGGTCACTCTTGTGGGATGCCTGTATTTTCTTCTCTACGCATATTTGTTGGGTCATCTTTTTCTGGTGAATATCATCCAGCAGTATCACCTACACGAATCTCACAGGGCCTGTCACTTTTTGGTTTGACTGCTGTATCATTGTTGTTTGGGGTTGATTGTTTTCTGCTTATTTGTCGTATCATTGTTGTTTGATGCGATTGTCGTCGTCGTCATTCTTGTTGTCGTTGTCAGCTTTCATTCGTCATCGGTACCATCGCTATCATCGTAGTGTTGTTGTCATTCGTCACTGTTAGCTACTATCGCCGTCGTTTACATAGGACGACACACTATGACTGGGTTGTCAGGCATGAAGATGGACTTCTTGCCTTGCCTCCCAACCTCCGATCAGCCATAATGAGTCCACAAGAACAAAGAACAACCATCCCAATTCGAATACCATCCGTAGAGGCATCCCCCACAGGACGCGAGGTGATCTTTCGTTGTTCTTCCGCAGAAGTGTGGATGGTGGGATATTGAAACTTCAAGACTCCGACAAAAACCATCGACCTCATCTGCTTTCGTTTTTCCCTTACTGGAGAGTGACTTCCCTCATCGGGAATACTCCAATCCTTTATGGCACATGTGTCTGTTCCGTAAAAATAGAATGGTAGCAACGATGACAGAAGACCCAATGCCTTGTCTGAGACATCTCAGTCCTATCCATGAACCGGGGTGGAAAAGGGCCTGGTCACAACGTTGAATCGTCCATCGAAAACAATAGACGCTAGTAGCCGGATCTTTCCAAGATACAGTGATTTCCCCAATGACAACGCCTGGTAGGCTGAGGTCCTTGGGTAAATGTCGACAATGGCGGCTCCTCCTCTTCAGGATGAGACGATTCCTGTTGTCATCCCCTCGCACCCCCCCCCCCCCCCCCACCCTCTCTTTTCCCTCACCCCCTCCCCCCCCCCCCCCCCCTGTCGACTTCATTTTGCCCAACCCGTTGATCGAAAACTGTTTCACATTGATATTGCTCTTTTTTTGTATCGTCAATGTCCCAGTTGACTTTGCTGGTTATTCCTTAGTTTCGTTTCCCAGCAAACAAGATGTTGTTGTCGTTGGGATTGAATCTTCGAAAATCTGGAATTGAGAAAAGCTGAAATAATCCTTTGGTGGGGTCACTTTCATTCTTCTGCCAATCGGTAAGGCTAGCTGGGAACATTCCTCCCATGCGACTTTTTCCCCCCATCTGTTCACATGTAACGATCACGGAAGCTTCGATTACAAAAGGCCGGAGATATTTTTTGACCGTCTTCCAGTATTGATCCGAAACTGCTGCGGGCAATTTTTTCTTGTTCAATCCGGGTGGGGGGTCGTTGAAATTGGGATGTCATGAAACTTTTTCTCGTCTTCGAGCGGGGAACATTTTCAACAACCGAAGAGTTCATCATCACAGGGGATGGGTGTGAAGTATTCTTTGTTCCACCCATACCAAAGTAGGCGACCGATGTAACCTCAGTGTCTATATGATAGCATTGGCTTTCTTCTTTCGTCCACGCACCATATCTCAGTCAATCGAGAATTCTCCCCCCGTTCGAGTCCCCCAATATATTTCCCCCACATTTTCGTCGTGATCAAAGGATCATTTTCTTCAGCTAACTGCAAGTCAAAAGGCAAGACCGATGATACACCAACGAACGACACAATGAAGAAGCGATGCTATTGCAACGAAAAGCTTCAGACTCCTAAATCTTCCATCTTTTCTCGTTCAAAGAATGCCCTTATATTCTGGCTGAGCCGATATCTCGTTCAACAATCTGGTTCACGAAGTTTTCACTATCAGACACAATTCAAATATGAAAATTTGTTTCAATGATTACAGCTAAACACATAGTGACACGAGTCGATACCATGATCTCTACATGTTCATTCCAACCCCCCAGCGCCCCGCCCCACCATCATTGATTTGTACGAAGAAGGGGGCATTATCGGTGATCGACCATGTGTGTCGTACCGACTGAAGTTCGACATTCGAGTAAATCACTGACGACTGATTCCAAATCACAAGCAGATGCTGTCATTAAGTCATCATCTTTGTAAATCGACTGTACCTGATGAGCTAGTTCCATGTCTCTCAACAACGTTTCTTGGGTCGGTGTCGAGGGTCTTTGATTCGGTTTGCGAAAGTGAAAACTTCCATCAGGAGGGGCAAAGTCCGGTTGTGGAATTGGTAGTTGGGCCGACTTTCTCCCGATGGACGATGCAGGAGAAAGCGAAACCAATGATCCTGATGGGATGTCATCCATCGGTGTTTGAGTTTTCTTTCGTCTTGCCAATGGTGGAGACATTGAAAGCGAGGGTAGTGGCGGTACTGGATGACTTGATAGAAGTGATCTCTGGGAGGTTCGTCCTCTAGGTGACGAATTCCGTTTCAGATCTCTCATCCCCCTTGGAGATGACGGATATGGGACGGGTGGTAGCGTCAGTCGGGGAGATATCATCTTCCCATGCTCCGACTTTGGTGGTAACATCTTAATTCTGCTCCCCTGAGGTGATGCGGACCCGTGCTCTTCAATGGAATCGTGAGACTGCTTCCAAGACTGACCACGGGCAGATCCTATCGTGTAGAGGTCATTGTCAGTTTCATTGACCTCATCAGCATCCTCCCAAACAGGGTCTTGCATTCCAAGTACTGATATCCCCCTCATGAGTTCTCGATTCTCCAATGTCGCTTCAACAACAATGTCTTTCTCGAGTCCTTGAGCGTCATCTTTCGTTTCTTTGCTCTTCGAAGGGACGTGGTCTACTGGAGAGCCCGTGTCCATTTTGGATCCTGGATTTTCTCGAGTCTGCTCGTTCTCGTTGGTGGAGTAGATGACGCCAGTACCATCCCGTGACGATTGCACGTTACCCCTTGACAACTGACGCAGTTCGGCGAGTCCGACTCCGACAAAAGAAGCCGAATCTTTGTGCTTGTACACTTTGCGTGTGGGCCGTGGGCTTACCGTCTGCCTATGAATCAAACGTTGTCGGGTGATAGCATCCGTGGGTGGATCAACCGAATGTGTTGAAATGAGTTTGTCATGCCGAGAATCCACCTGTTGTGCCGACGCCAAGACAGAAGCATCGTAAATGACATCCGTAGAATCCTCAATTGGAATGAGAAGACTACTACTGTCTCTCCGTCTTGTCTCCCTGGGATGGAAAGCCCCGTCTTCTGGGTGTTTGAATCCTACGTCTGACATATTCCAAGTATCTTCCCGATCTAACGGCGACCGAACCATCAAGTCATCCGGGCACAAGCACGGGATCGTGTCGCTTCCGTCGATACTCATCATCGTTGGAACCTCATTGGACGATCCTTCTGTAGGAAAGGAGGAAGGCTCGGTTCCCGAATCATCGAAGCCCTGATGAGGAATCGCCTCCGTTGTCTTCATGGTATACGTTGAGAGGAGTGTATGGTTTGAATGGGATGTCGCTGCTTGGAGAGCATCTAGTCCATATTTCTCATCATTGCGCACCATGATGTGACCCATGTGTATGTACAGCTTGATCGTGCCGTTTGAACACCCGCGGAGCTTTATGGAGGAAGACGTATGCCACAGCCTCTTTTCAGCCTTCGTAGCGTGTTTTCAGATCCCGTCTAATCGGTTGTAGCTTCCGCGCATGAGACTTTCGGCGAAAAACGGAGAAATCGGTCCGTCGTAGTTGGAAAGGAGGCCAGAGGCCCCCGTGGCGGCCGAAGGCCGCACCGAAAGATAGGGGAGCACCCTTTGGGGAGAATCGTTGACCTTAATTGTAAGGAAAAATGCAACCCTAAGCGCCTACGCATCCTCTGTAAATTAATTTCACTTCGTCAGTTACTTCTGTTTGTCAGGGGTCCGTTGTGTTAGAAAGGAGGGCGGAGGCCCCAGTGGCGGCCGAAGGCCGCACCGAAAGATAGAGGTCGTCGTAATTGTGGGGAGACAAAGGCCCCCGTGGCGGCCGAGGGCCGCACCGGAAGATAGGGAGGTCAATCATAAAGGGTGGGGAGTGGGGAGTGGGGAGACAAAGGAGGGCGGAGGACCCCATGGCGGCCGACGGCCACCGAGTTGCGGCCGAAAGCTGCAGCGCCAGACACTTTCATAAGTCGGCCTTTTTCTTCAGTATAATAAACGTGTATTTGAATTCAATTTACAGTTATCACTAACGATTTTACCCATACATACCTCATTCGTTGCTACCGGAGGTGCAACCATAGGGCATACTTGTAATAGTATAATAAAGTATCTCAAGAAATGACTATTCTCGTTCGCGAAAGTGCAAAAACTAATAAGCCTATATAATTCTTATTGCTTAGGAGAAAGAACCATTTCTTCATTCATCCTCATGTTTCGGTTTCGCCGAGGCACGAACCTCCGGTAGACATCTATGTTTATGAAAAGAAGGTGGCAACACACCGGCCTTTCCGATGAAGAGTCCTTTGACAACACGCTCGTCCTCCCTCGATCACAGTCAATAAGGCTCCTTTTGGTCGGATTCGACCAATCGGAGTTAGAATGCCTTCCTTTCTGCCCGGCCATGTCTCATTTTTTGTTCAAGTAGTTGACAAGGCACATTTGTCTCTGTTAGATTTGGGTATCTTCAAATTATCGGGAGTCGCAGGCCGGTAGGGTCACCGAATGCCGATTCTACGTCCGGTTCAGTTGACAACGCCCAGGTGCACGAGGTGGGTATCGTTCATCCTCCGCGGTGAAAGTTTATGAATGTTTTTTCATACCACTCGTGTTGAACCCGTGTAAGAATGGAATCGAGAGAACGACATGATACCGCAGCTATTTCTATTGCTGTAACTTTAGATTCCGCGACCATGTCTAGTTCTACAAGTATGTCCGTCTGTCCACAACTTGTACAGGACTATAAAACCGAAAACCGACTTCAGGAGAACAACGATTGAGCGATTCCAAGACAATACAAATCCATGAAAAAGTTGACTCGATATCTTCGTTCCATCTACTTTGAGTGATCATCAGCCTTGCAGAACTAGTAAGTGAATAGACACAATTGGTGCGGTCGTGCTCATCTTCTCATGTCTTGGCAAGACATCATCGATAATCGATAACTTGTGTCATTCCGATCGAAGTTCTGTGTTCGAGCCGATGGCTGACAGCAGATTCCAAATCAAAGGCAGCCGCCGACATCAAATCGTCGTCCTTGTAAATCAACTGTACACTACGAGCTAGCTCAATGTCTCTCATCAACATTTCTTGGGTCGGTGCTGATCTTTGTTCGTGTGACTTGCGGAAGTAGAAGCTTCCCTGAGGAGGGACAAAGTCGGCCTGTGGCACGGCGACGGAGGCCGACTTTCTACCAACTGAAAACGAAGGAGAAAGATGAACATATCTTGCTAGTGGTACCGGAGAGCCAGGGACCAATGGTGCTGATGGTACAATATCATGTGGTGATCTTTGGAAAAAACTTCCATGGGGCAATGCAAACCAATTGTCTTCTCCCAGACTCTGTGGTCCATGACTGTGGGCAGACTCTCTCCTATAAATAGATGACTGAGGGGAGGGGCTCACGCTCAGAGAGATTTCAAATCCTGATGCATTCCTGCGATCATCAACGCCGTTGTCTTTGTCGATGGCCTCTGCAAGATTGTTTTTGTTGACCATGTCCGCGATTCCTGAAGCAGCAGGGTCCCGCATGCCAAGTAGAGATATCCTCCTCATCACTTCTCGTTTCTCCAATGTAGTTTCTATAACCATTTCGTTCCGAAGTCTGTGAGTGTGATCTTGCTCTGCGCTCGTGGGCGAAACTTCGAAAGCTGGATCCGGAGACGATTCGATGCTGCCCTTCGACAGCTTACGCAGATCCGAGAGTCCGACTCCCGCAAATGAAGCGGAATCTTTATGTTTGAAAACCCTGCGTGTGGGCCGTGGGTTCATCGTCTGCATACGAATCAAGCATGGTCTAGGAAAACCATTCGCGGCGGGATCAACCAGATTTGTGGAGATGACTATATCACAGGGAGGATTCATCTTGTCTTCTGACGCCGAGACGGAAGCGCCATAAAGGAAATCTGTAGGATCCTCAATTGGAATGATGAGACTACTACTATCTCTCCGTCTCCTCTCCCTGGGTTGGAAGGTTGTATCCTCTGGGTGACTGTACCCCAAATCTGATACATTCGACATGTCTTCAAGATCTAATCGAGTCCGAACAACGAAGCCTTCCGGGCACAAGTACCGGATAGTGTCGCTCTCATCCTCACTCATTGTCGTTGGAACATCATCAGACCATCCTTCGGTTAGAAAGGACGGAGGATCCTTTGCCGTATCATCTAAGTCCGGCGGATGACCCGGCATCGTCGCCTTTGCGTTGTATGTTGAGAAGAGGGTACTAGTCGAATCGGAAGCTGCTCCATACGCTCCATTTAGTCCTGGATGTCTTTGAAGGACATCTAGTCGAATGTTTCTACTGTCGCACACCATGATGTGATGTCACTTTGCGTTCACAATCAATCCGAACGAGCCGCTTGGCTGTGAATTACCTGCGAAACTCTTTATGCGAAAGGCCTGTCAAACGAAAATGACCTTGGAAGTCGAAAATCAAAAAAAATCGTTGCGACGATTTAGCTCGTCGTTGTGCACATGCGGCTTTTGAAGAAAGCTACCGAAAAACACCCATTTATGGGTAAGGGGAACCAAGCCACGGGCACGGCAAGACAGTGAATATCCTTCAATCCGGTGACATTAATGCACTCCAGCCTTGTTGTATGGGATTTCCTCGAGAGTTGGAATCGTGAGCCATTGTCCGGTAAGATACACTTACTTATAGGTGGTCTCTATCCCGACTCCTCGATATGGCATGCAGCGTCGATTCAACGGTGGCGGGATTGGTTTGATTTTTTTAATAAGTAGAATGGGGAGAGTACCTACAAGAAGGCATATTTCAAGCTCTTGCGTCAGTGACATTTATAAACCACTCGTGTTTATTCTTGAAGTAGATTCATGCCTCGTCGAAACAACAGAACCGGTAAGAAGAGAATCACAGTCACTCACACACGTGGCGTCTTTATCGTTGGTGGTTCATGAA
>Ga0194115_10002685_pt1 | contig 20903 bp, 60 predicted proteins | sample TA2MahsurfametaG_3_FD_148656 | JGI IMG/M metagenome (GOLD analysis project Ga0194115, IMG submission 148656) | Freshwater microbial communities from Lake Tanganyika, Tanzania - TA2015002 Mahale S4 surface | ecosystem: Environmental > Aquatic > Freshwater > Lake | place: Tanzania: Lake... | reverse complement strand
ACCCAGCTCTTCTGGTACGATGGTCGCGGCTGGGACAGGACACCCGGTCGAATCTGCCTGCTGCTCGATGCCGTCCCCATCACCGCCGCCCGAGCCGCCACCGCCGCCCGAGCCGCCGCCGCCGCCGGTGCCTCCACCGCCGCCTGTGTCCACCTCCTGATCGACGGGCAGCCGCGGTGGGTCCGGGTGGCGGCGGCAGAAGTGGAGCTCCTGTGAGCCCGTGCGCCCAGGGGATCAGGTGGTAGAATAAGGAGCAATCAAGGAAGCCAGAATGAAGCGGGATTCGAAGCTGGTCATCAACGGTTACAAGGTTCCGGGCGGCCTCGCCCGCATCGCGGTTGCAGCCGCGGTCGATCTGATCAAGCAGCAGCCTGGCGTCCTACAGACGGCGGTCCTCCGGCGCGCGCTCGGCGTCAGCGGCTTGAATCCCTCGACCTCGGGCTGGATCACCTCTGGAAAGGGCCCGCTCGGCCACCTCTGGACCCGCATCGGTCACCCCTACCGGTGCTATCCGATGGAGGAGGCAGAGGGCTTCGACCTCGATCCGATCAAGCTCACCGCGGAGTACTCGAAGGCACTGTTTGCTGATGGGGTGAGCGCGAGCGGCATGGCACTGAAGCCCGGTGAGGTCGTCCAGGCGAAGACCCAGTTTGGCCAGCCCGAAGCCCCCTTCCTCTTCATCAGCTACGCCATCCACTCCTTCGGTCGTCAGTTCAGCGGACGCGGAAAGCCCTTGAACTTCACCGACCCCTCGTTCCTGGACGACCTGTCCATCTACGGACATGGTGCTCCGAAGTTCGCGGTCAACGGGGTCTTCGGCGGCAAGCAGGCCCAGTTCCTCATCACCTCGATTCGTGCGAAGCCCCTGGCCGCCTGATACAATAACCAAGCCAAACAAGGCGCGAGGATTCACCTCGCAAGGAGCACAATCATGAAGACCTTCACCTACCTCATCGGCACCACGGACGACTTCGAGAGCATCGAGGACCTGAAGAACACCTACTTCAACGGCGGCGTCACCGACCGCAACATGTCGGTCTTCACCTTCGATGTGCCGGAGCACGTCGAAGTGAGCACCAACTCGCTCACGGTCCGCGACATCGCGACGTACATCGGTCGCGGCCTGGCGTTCAGCAACGACTGGTGCATGGACGGCACCCTTTCCACCCTCCTGGAGGCCTAAGATGGACCGTCTCACGTTCAACCGCGAGCTCAATGAGCTTGTCACCGACTTCCTCGAGCCGGGCGGCGACCCTGCCTATGTTGCGGACATTCTCCGGGAGATCGCCGACGAGGTCTTCGAGGAACCCGACGAGGGCCCGGACCAGCTGGCTCTCTGGTACGACACGAGTGCCGAGATCCGCTGATGCCTGTCTATCAGCTCGGTGATCTCGTCAGGTGGCGCGGCCATGATCACCCCGAGGACTGGAACGCGGTCGGTCTCATCCTCGAGATGCGGCACATGTCCCCCAGAGCGCCCGATGCCTGGGTCCTGTGGAACGACATGCCGAAGCCTCAGTGGACCCTCCTCTCCGATCTTGCGGTCATGGAGCCCGTGCAACCCGAACAACCCGTGGTAGAATAGGACCACAAGGAGGCCAGAATGGCGACTCGCTCTACGATCGGATATGAGACCGCGGACGGCGGCTACGTCGGCGTCTACTGCCACTGGGACGGCTATCCGAAGCACATGCTGCCCGAGCTCCAGAGCATGACCTGGGAGGCGGTGTCGACCGAGGTGTCCCGTGCCCTCCTTCAGGGCGGAGGACGATCCCTCGAGGGCGGCGAGATGGAGACCTACGGCGAGCTCAGCGACCCGAAGCAGTGGCTCCGTGACACCTGGCCCTGCACCGCTGAGGAGTACAACTACCGCAAGCGGCTCGACGGCACTGTCGAGTGCATCAACAGGTACGGGACCGACGCAACCTAGCCCGTGCGCGGCCCATAACTGGTGGTATGATAACCAAGCCAACCAAGGAGACAACATGACCATCGACGAACTCAGGATTCTTGTTCGCCAGATTCACCCGTATGCTGCTATCGACGAGGACGACAACGGGCAGGTAGTGATCTACACTGGACTCTACTTCCATGAGGATGACGACAACCTTCACGAAGACCCGCAGGACCAGGAGTAACACATGCAGTTCTACAGCTACCTCACCGATGAACCCCGCTCTCCGGGCATGACCGATGAGCCCCTCGGCACCTTCGGCCGCTTCATCGACCGCGACCTTCGGACGGTCCGCGGCGTGGTGGCCCGCATCAAGCGGGCCCGCCCGGGGAAGTCCTTCAAGGTCTTCAGCTTCACGAACTTCTACGACAACAGCACCTTCCGCCTGGTGCACACCCACTTCGCATAAACCCGTGCGGGCCGCCCACAACCTGGTACAATAGCTAAGCCAGCAACCGGCACCAAACCAAACCAAGGAGAACAATCAAATGGATATCGCAACTTTCAAGGCTGTCGTTCCAACGCTTCCGGCTGACATCGCCGTCCTCGTTCGTGGCCCCCACGGCATCGGCAAGTCGCAGCTCTTCCGCCAGATCGCCAACAGCCTGGGTTTCAAGCCGGAGGACCTCATCGACCGCCGCCTCTCGCAGATGACCGAGGGCGACCTCCTCGGCCTCCCGGAGCTCGTGGACGGCGTCACCCGCTTCTGTCCCCCGGACTGGTACATGGCCGCCTGCAAGGCTCCGAAGATCATCCTCCTGGATGAGTTCAACCGGGCCACCCAGGAAGTGATGCAGTGCGGCTTCCAGATCGTCCTCGACCACGAGCTGAATGGCTGGAAGCTTCACCCGAAGACCCGGGTCTACGCCGCGGTGAACGCCTCCCCGGAATACACCGTCAACGAGATGGACCCGGCCCTCCTGGACCGGTTCTGGACGATCGACCTCGAGCCCACCGTCGAGGACTGGCTCGCCTGGGCGAAGTCCTCCGACGGCAACATCTCGGACGTGATCATCGACTTCATCCGCCAGCAGCCCCGCCACCTCCGCCACAGCGGACAGATCGAGCCCGGCAAGGTCTACCCCTCGCAGCGGTCCTGGGAACGCGTCGATCGCTCCCTGAAGCACGCCGGCATGGACCTCGCGGAGATGGCCGGCTCGGAGAACAAGGGGATCTACTTCCTCTCCATGGGCTTCCTCGGATTCGAGGCCGCCGCGGCGCTCTCCGACTTCGTCAAGAACTACGACGCCCAGGTGACGGCCGAGGACATCCTCGACGGCTGGAAGAAGAACAAGGACCGCGTCAAGAAGCTCTCCGCTGACAAGCAGAACGCCCTGATGGAGAAGATCCTGGACCACGGGGAGCGGAACACCTGGACGGCCGGGCAGGCGGACAACCTGGCGGACATGCTCAAGGGCGCGAACGGGGAGATCCTCGTCTCCTTCGTCAACAAGCTGATGGCCACCAAGCGGGTGGAGAACCTCCGCCTCGTCCACAGCCGGGTCCGTGACACCCTGATGAAGACGGTGACGGCCGCCACGACCGTCAAGAAGTAGGGCCCTCACAGGGGCCGCCCCTTCCGATCTGGCCCCGGTCTCCCTCGCCCTCCGCGGTTCTTCCTTGGTTTGGGCGGATAAGCGAGGTTGCAGGCCGGGGCTTTTCGTCTCGCAGCCTGATGCGATCTGGACGTTGTAAAGTCGCCGCATGCAGGTTATGATTGGACCAGGTGACATGGTGTCACCAGCAGCGTGCCACAAGGCACAGACACAGCAAATAGGAGAAATCAGACATGTTCAGCAATGCAGAGTTCGTCATTCGAGTCGTTGAGACCCCTACCTCCCGCACCACCGTTGACCGCATCACCCGCCGGCCGATCGAGCGCTCCGGCGGCTATGCCGTCCGCTACAATGGTCGATACTTCCGAGTCCGCGGCGGTTCGTCCTCCACCCCCTACATCGCACTCAACGAGGCCGAGGGGCGCGTCTAGCCTGATGGGCCTGTGGGCATCCTGCCTGGGTCAAACTAGGCAGGATGCTCCCTGCGCGCGTCGGTCCATGGTAACCTACAACTAAGAGCAATTCGACATGCGTAATACGATCCCTGCGGGGACCTGGATCTTCAGGTCCCGGATTGGCACCTACAACTTCCTCTACCCCGCCCCTGAGGGCGAGCGGACCGCGGCGGACATCGAGATCTTGACTGAGATGGCGTGGCCCGGCATGGCAGGTCTCACTCCCTATCAGATCGAGGACGGCTCGGTCGTCTGGTGCGAGCGCAGGAGCGTGCGCAGCGCCTGAGGGGTGGTACAATATGGGCATGGCAACAAAGCTCTCAGGCAAGAATCGGCGGGCTCTCCTCCAAGGGATGCAGAATCTCAAGGCGGAGGGCTCTGTCAGCAATGCAGTTCCGCAGAAGCAGGTCCTCGACCGACGGGGCGCGACCGAGCAGAGGAAGTTCGCCAGGGGGTCGCACACTCGGTGGCTCTACAAGCCGACTGACCTCGTGGTCGTCAAGGACTACCGATGGGGCACCTTCAATGCGACGGTCATGTCTGTCAATGGGAACTGGGCCACGGTCCTGGGTCCGATGGGGACAGCGGTCGTCGCCTGCAATGCGATCCGCCTCATCGACCGGTACGACGATTAGCCCGTGCGCGGCCCCCAGCGCGTGGTAGAATAAGCAAGCAAACAACCACCTGTGAAGGAAGAACCCAATGCCCACCGATCGCAATCCGTCCCAAACCCTCAGCCAGTCTCGACTCGATGCCGTCATCGACAAGCTGACGGAGGGCAAGCACTGCAAGGTTCCGCCGCGCGTCGAGGACGTCTGGGCGACCGGCATGATGTCGCCCAGCGAGCAAGTCGTCCGCGACTACGTCACAGCACGCTGGGGCCTCACCCCGGCCGGCACGACGATGCGGACCCGGAAGCTCATCAGCCGGATGTCGCCCTACCGGAGAGCCGGTGAGAACCATCCGAACGCGGTCTGGAGGGTGAAGGCGGGCTACTACAGCGACAGTGAGTGCTTCGTCACCGGGCAGATGAGCCCGACCCTGAAGGAGGGGGCCTGGCTCATGTGGGGCTGGCTCTTCACAGACAACGCGCGGCAGGGCTCCGATCTCCGATTCGAGATGGTCGGGCTGGGCGGGAACCGCGAGGCGCTCCTCCGCAACCAGTCCCTCGTCGGAAAGATCGAGCAGCGGATCGAGCGGTACAAGGCCTCTGAGATCGAGGCACAGAAGGGTCGGAAGAAGTTCGAGGACATCCTCGAGCAGGTCCGAGGCATGAACTCGATGATGACCGCCGCCGTCGCCGAAGAGGTTCTTGGGTAGCGCGCCGCGCCCGTGCGAAACGGGCGGGCGGTGGTATGATAGCTGGGCCAACTGCGGCAACCAACAAACAACCAAGGGGTTTCTGATGCGTATCAAGGTGCAGGACGGTTTCGAGTGGGGCACGGAGCTGAACAAGATCGAGGTTCCGGACGGCCTCAAGCTGAAGGTGGCCACCGGTCTGGACTACTTCGACAGCGCCCTCGGCGGTCAGGGCTTCACCCCCTCCTGTGTGACCCTGTTCACCGGTGAGGCGGGTGCCGGGAAGACCACCATCACCCTGACGCTGGCGGACTCCCTCTCCAAGGCGGGCCACGTCGTGGTCTTCAACACAGCTGAGGAATCCCTCCTCCAGGTGAAGATGACCTCGCAGCGCCTCGGACTTGCCGGCCGCTTCCGGGTCGGCAGTGAGACGCACGTTCCGACGCTGCTGAAGAACTGTGACAAGCTCCGGGCGGCGAATCCGGGCAAGGCGTTCTTCCTCTTCGTCGACAGCCTCCAGTGCATGGATGACGGCCACTACCCGGACGGCCAGACCAACAGCAAGTCGGCCGAGCGGTCCCTGGCCCTGATGACCGACTGGGCGAAGGCGAACTTCACCAATCCGGTCGTCATCTCGCAGGTGACAAAGTCCGGACAGTTCATGGGCTCAAATACCCTGAAGCACATGGTGGATACCATGATTCATCTGTCCATCGAGCGGAAGGATGAGGACTTTGCTGGGTGTCGGATTCTGGAGACCATCAAGAACAGATTCGGGTCGAGCGGTTCGAAAGCCTACCTCGGTATGACCGAATCCGGCTTCAAGATGGTCGGACTGGTGAGCTGAGTTCTTCGGCGCCCCGCCCGCCTCGTGCGCGGCGGGGCCACTGTGTTATGATGCGGGCATGGAGGCGGTCATGAAGGGGGGAGATCTCCGCAGGTTCTATGATGATGTCGGCCACGCGCGGCCCGACGCGGACAGGCTCTCCGGCAGAACCTTCATGATCCTGACTACGACCTGCGGCTACGGCATGGAGATCCTCTTGGGCGGACAGGTGGTAGGACCATTCAGATATTCCTGGATCCAGGACAACTCGGAGACGATCAGTGAAAGCCGGTGACCTCGTGCTGTTCACGGGTGACAACGGACGTTTCGACGTCAGGATCAGCTCCAAGGGTCTCGTCCTCGAGGTCAGGAGGAACCCATACGGATACGGCCCTGACGACATCGAGTTCGACGCCCTGATTGACGGGAAGGTCGTCAGGAGCATCGTGGAATACGACTGGATGGAGGTGGTGCGTGAAGAAAGAATTGCCCGCGCTGGTGGGTGAGCTCTACACTGTCCATGCCCCGATCTCGGGCTACTGCTACGCGTGGCAAGAAGGGAAGCCCTCGGTCGATCTCCGCCATGGCGACCAGGTGCTCTACCTCTACAAGGATCTGACGCAGAGTGCCATGCGGAACCAGCCCATCTGCGCTGTCCTCACTCACAAGGGGCAGCTCTTCATGGATCAGCGCTGGCTCGGGCACGTGCAACCGGCGGGTGGTGGTGTAGAATAAGAATATGGAAGCAACGATGCAAACCTGGCAACCCGGTGACCTTGTCCAGATCAAGCGTGGCGTCACAGGCATGGGCGACGTCGGAATGGTCGTCGGCCCCGCGGAATGGCCGTGGGGCGGGCTGTCGTCATCGCTGCTCTCTGTCCTCTTCAGCAACGGCCCGCGGTCAGTCCACCCAGGAAACTTGCAGAAGCCCGATGGTCGCACGCGCAAGGCACGCCAATGAGGAGGGGTGACCTCGTGAAGGTGAAGATGAACGAGTCCGGCAGCGTGATTAACGCGCGCGGCAGGCGGGTAAGCGGCCTGGTCGGTGTCCTCATGCATGATGCCGAGCAGCCCTTCAAGGACTGCCTGGTGCTCTTCCCCGAGGGTGTGGAAGAGATCAACAGGTACTGGCTGGAGGTGATTGGCACCCGTGCATCGGGGGAGACAGATGGTATGATGAATGCACCCAAGGAGGCGTGATGGAGGGCTGGGATCTCGAGAAGGTGAAGAAGCTGAAGGAGCAGTACGAAGCTGCGGGCGTGACCTCCACCTCGTCGTACCGCTTCCTCGACTCCATCGTCCATTCCGGGCAGCCGCCTCGGGGTCGCGGGATCCTGTGGCTCCAGCAGCTCCTCGATCAGGGGGCACCGATCGACATCAGCGCTGTGCTGGCTCGCCTCGCGGTCGTCATCGCAGATGTGCCTACCGCTGACCTCAACCGCATCCCGCAGATGATCCAGAACAGCGGGCGGGTCGAGCAGTGGCAAATCGAGAAGATTGAGGAGGCTGAGGCGGCATATGCGAAGGGCATGAAGGTGGTGTCACCCGAGGAGCGAGGTGTCCTCATGCAACTCCAGAAGATTGGCAAGCATCGCAGGATCTGGTGGCGCAATCGCCCAGCGATGCATCGCCGATTCGAGCGCATCTACGACGCCCTATCTCAGGACAACCGCATGATGCAGGCCGACTTTGAGTTCATCACCGAGCTCTTCGGGCCCGCCTTCCGCGAGCTCACGAAGCCCAGCTTCGCTGAGGGTGATCTGGTGAAGGTGAAGCGACTGTTTCAGGAGGGCGGTGGCATCCTGGGCGTGGTCACCTCCCCACCCAAGGTGGTGGGTGATGATGTCTGCTACGACATTCTCGCTGGCGATGTGGGCATCATCACCGTGGCACGGGACAAGCTCCTGAAGAGGCTCAAGTGACAGAGGGCACCCTGGTCTGGTTCGAGCTCTGCCGCGGCGAGTGGCACCCGGGCATTGTGCTCCGGTATCGGCCGAACGTGCTGGGCGGGAGCAGCAGCCAGTCGTATCGTGTTGGTAATCAGATTGTGAATGAGTTCATTACTGACCCAGTCCGCGGCGAGTGCCTCATCCGGCTCTTCGACGGTGAGGGCGTGAGCTGGGTGGATGAGAAGAAGCTCAGGACGCCCGAGGAGCACGAGATGGCGAGCGCCCAGGGTGCAAGCTAGCGAGTGCCCAGTCCCTGCGAGATATGGAGCGCCCAGCATCTTGCGCCCGACACCCTTGTGCCCGTGCGCAGCCAGGAGCGGCGTGTTACAATTGAATGGTAAGGAGGCATAAATACATGGGGCAGTGGTCCACCGGTTCCCAGGCGCGCACTGGCTCTTTCTCTGAGCCTGCGGGCGGCGGGATCGCCGATGCGTCGAACTACGGCTACTACCACGTCTGGTTCTGGCCGGGTGGAAAAGCTGAGTGTGAGTGCGCCGCCTTCCGCGTCTTCGGCAAGGGGTGCAAGCACATCACCGCGGTGAAGGAGTCGATCCGGAAGGGCACCCCGACAGCCGGGGTGATCTCCTTCTTCGGCGGCAGTAAGTGAGCGGGACCACTGGGTCCCAGGCGCGGCAGCACCGGATCAGCGGATCATGGGCCCAGCGCGTCAGCCCATCCGGTCTGACGTCATCGTCAGCCTCGAGCTCGACCTTCCGCTGCCGCCACCGGGGCTCGCCCTTGACGGTCCCCTTGAAGGGCGACCTCTCTTCAGCGCTTCTTCAGAAAGGCAGCTTGAAGTTGGCTTGTTTCGATGGCCCCTCCATCGTAGCCCCTGCGACCGAGGCCCGCACGACGGGCAGCTCACCCACCTCCAGGACTCATTACCCATGCAAACCGCCTGCCCGCGTGGTATGATTGGGCAGGCAAACAACCACCCAGGCGCGAGGCGAACCTCGCAAGGAGAGACAATGACCCCGACCCCGTTCGAACAGGCAGCCCGCAACGGTGCCACCCTCTACGGCAACATGATCGCAGCCTACAGCGTGAACGCCCAGATCCACTGCCTCATGCAGGAGGAGGCTGAGCTCGCCCGCCAGGGCGGCGGCGCTCCCGGATACTACGAGGTCGCCTCGATCGGGCTCCGCTGGGCCGAGCTCGCCGGTGCCTTCACCCGCGCGGAGGCGTGATCATGGGACCCCTTGCTGCGATCACCGCTGTCGTCGGTGTCTACACCTCGATGCTCTGGCTCACCGCCCGCCGGCTGAAGCAGGCGGCCGAGGCCTTCGCCCGTCGTGAGGCAGAGATCGATGCCCGCGAGCAGGAGCTCCTCAAGAAGATGCACCAGAGCGCGCGGCCAAACGAGTTCTGATCGTGCGCCGCCCCAGGGGCAGTGATACAATGGGCGGGCAACCAACCAAGGAGACATCAATGAACACCATCATCCTCTTCCTCACCACCCTCTTCAACGTCGCGAAGGCCCCCGAGCTCGAGGGTCACGTCTACACGGGCGGCCTCGAGGCGGAAGCGATCTACGTCCCGGCCGGCTGGGAAGGCCCGGTCGTCGCCCTGCCCCTCGATGAGACGGTCTTCTAATCTCGTGCGGGTCCTCCGCAGCCTGATACAATATAGGAGCAAGGAGGAATCATGGCACACACGAATCGCCACACCCTGAAGGCCACCACCCTGAAGCGACTGGAAACGCTCCGCCTCCTTCGGGGCTTCGATCGAGCCGCCCACTTCGCTGCCGGTGGCACCCCGGCCGACTGGCGGGGTGAGCACAGCGTCCGACCGGACAAGCGGCGGGAATCGAATCGGAAGGCATGCCGGGGTCCCATCGAGGACCTCTAGCACGCCACTCGGAGATGGCACGATCTGGAGACCATATCGGCATTGCCGACGGTCGTGCGATCCCCCAGTTGCGTGGTAGAATAACGGGGCAAGGAGGCACAATGGACTGCAAGCACTGCGGGGTCTCGTTCGATCACACTTCTCCTCAGAAGCGCACTGTCGGCGGCCGCATCAACGAGTGCCCGGACTGTGTCGAGGAGCTGGGCACCGAGACGGCGGTCCCCTATGCCGGGGTCGCGGCCGGTGACGGAAAGGGCGTGGGCGTCACCGTCCTCGCCTTCGGATCTGAGAAGGATCGGGCTGCCTATGTGAAGGCGTGGCGATCCAACAGCGGACAGAACGTGGGCAAGGCCTGTCAGATGTCCAACAGCAACAGCTACATGGGCAATCTGAAGTTCAGGAAGGTGGGCGAGAGCGGCTCGATCGGAACGAACCACAAGGGCCGCCTCTGACCCGTGCGCCCGGCCGGCGTGGTGGTAGAATAACTGGGCAAGGAGGCTAGGATGCAGAAGCTCGCGAAGTTCGGATGCTACGTCACCCGGTGGAAGGAGAGCAAGGGGGGTCGCTGGGAGAGCTGGGACCAGCATCTCGCCTTCCGCGCCGATCCCTCGGCGGAGCACACCGATGCCGCCTGGATCGCCGCGAAGGCCGCGGCTGCGAAGAGGTGGAAGCAGACGACCCGGAGCGGATGGGAGGTCTGCGAGCTCTGGATGGAGCCGCCCCACCGCTGGTGATCCCGTGCGACGGGCTGAGACGGTGATACAATGATCAGGCAAGGAGGAATCAATGGATCGAGACATGGCTCAGCTCGCTGACATTCTGGTGGACTGGTGCGACGTGGACCTCGAGGGTGACAGATTCTCCGGGGCGAGCTCGACGGTCGTCGCTCAGACGATGGTCAAGTGCCTCGCCTTCACCCTGTCGCACGATCAGAACGCCCGCGAGGTCCTCGCTCGAATCGTCCGCAACGAGATGAAGGAGATCCGGCGCCGGCATGAGGAAGACGAGGATCGCTGATCCCGTGCGAATGAACGGGAACCTGGTACAATAATCAAGCCAATCACGGCAACAAACGAAGGAAGGAAACAATGGCCAAGGACATCAAGATCTCTGACGTGACGGTGGTGGACGGAAAGGCTGTGGTCTTCGGCGCGGTCGGTGAGCAGAGCTTCCAGGCCGCCCAGCTCCAGTGGGGCGGAAAGGTCCTCATGCATGTCACCGGTGGTGACTTCGACCGCGGCACCCGGGTCTCGATCGGACATGCGGCCAAGAAGGCCGTCCGTGCCCAGGGCATCGACCTCACCCCGGCCCCCCTCAAGCGCCCCCGGAAGACCAAGGTCGAGGCCTCCGAGGCAGCCCCTTCCGAGCCTGTGGTCCTGTCTGAGGTAGTCTTCGAGGCCGAGCTCGGGGCTTGAGACCTCTGGATCCGGGGTGCGCGCTGGACAGCCAGCGCTCATCCTGCGCCCAGTTTATCGAGCGCGCAGCATCCTGCGCCCGATGTCTGGTTTAGGGGGCCCAGCGCCCGTGTGCGGCGTTCAGAGCATGGTAGAATAACGAGGCAAGGAGGAAAGGAATGAGTCCCTACGTCGCAACGAAACACGCCCTCAAGACCGCCGGCAAGGAGCTGGGCCTGGACCTGGACGTGAAAAAGATGGTCTTCCGCGGCGGGCAGGACCCGGGCGGCTGGAGCCGAAAGGGCTCGCTCGTCTGCGTCATCCACGAGGGCACCGGGATCCCGAACGACTACAACCACCCCGACCCCTTCGGGTGGTGGATCAAGCTGGGTGACGAGGTGAGCCGGCTGTCCGGGCAGCGGATGTTCTTCGAGTGGATCAACGGCTGCGTCGCGGCCGGATACGAGGCCTGATGTCACAGCTCAATAACACCTGCATTCTCATCGCTGCTGGGCTCACGACGTGCCTCGCTTGCTGGGTGACCATCAGTATCATCGATGCCCTTATCACGGTCGTCGCGGGTGCCCTCGCCCGGCGCCGCGCGCGGCGGCCGCCGGAGTAGCCCGCTGCTGAATAGGTCCCGTGCGCCCCGAGCTGATGATGGTATGATATCCAGGCCAAGGAGGAATCAATGAATACGAAGCTCAAATACAAGATCGGCAGCACCATCAAGTACCGCGCCTTCGGCGGCGAGGTCCGGACCGTCGTGGTCGATGAGAAAGAAGCCGACATCAAGAACGGCCGACCTGGCTTTGGTGGCCTCACCAAGTCCGGCGATGGCTGCTGGGGATACGATGACCAGGTAATTGCTGTCGTGTCCTACTGAACCCGTGCGGGCGGCCCAAAGCCTGGTATGATATCTGAGCCAACCAACGGCAACAACAACCAACCAAGGAAAGAACAAATGGCCAAGAACATCACCATCACCTCCGTCTCCTCCGTCGATGGCGTCCCGACCGTGGTCGGCACCGCCGGCGAGGTCCCCTTCGTCGCCACCCGCCTCCAGTGGGGCTCGAAGGTCCTCATGCACGTCGCCGCCCGCGACCTCGACCGCGGCAGCCGAATCGCGGTCGGCCACGCCGCCAAGAAGGCGGTCCGCGAGGCCGGCCTCGACATGACCCCGGCGCCCCTCAAGCGGCCTCGGAAGGCGGCCGACCCCGCCGACCTCACGGTGACCGTGAAGGTCGAGGCCCAGGTCGAGCCGGTCCTCCTCGACCTGGTGGTGGACCCGAGCGGGGCGCATGAGGACCTCACCGCCCTGACGGTCCCCCAGCTGAAGGCCCGTGCGAAGGACCGCGGCCTCAAGGGCTACTCCGACCTCAACAAGCCCCAGCTCCTCGCCCTCCTTGCCTGATGGGAGCTGGGCCGGTCGCCCCTTCGGGGGCGGCCGCTTCGTGCGAGGCCGACACCTGATGGTATGATAAGGGAGCAAGGCGGCGGGGATGGACCCCGCCCTGGAGGACAGAATGGACATCAAGTGGCAGATCCGGAACGCTCTCGCGACCCTCCCGACCCGCGACGAGCTAATCTGGCTCGGTATCGCGGTCGCCTGCACCGCCTTCCTCATCAGCATCATGGCCTCGATCTCGCTCGGCATCGAACTCATTCGTGGAGCATAAGCATGGACAAGCACTTTCCCCTCATCGTCGTCGGCATCTTCATCTTCCAGTTGGTCGTGCTCGGCGGCATCGGCGCCTGCCAGGACAGCAATCCTGAGGAGCTCAAGGCCCGCGCGGCCGAACGGGCGATCGAGGGGCTCGTCACGGTCAGCCCGCGGCCTGGGGTCGAGTGCTACATCCTCGGCGGGGTCTCCTCGACCAACCCGCGGGCCATGAGCTGCGTCGTCATCCCGCGGTGATGCCGCCCGTGCGGGCGGCCGGCGACCTGGTATGATGGTTAGGCAAGGAACCACGGACCAAGGAGAACGAAATGAGCACCGCCAACCTTCGCTGGAGCTTCTCGATCACGGACATCCGCCGCTCGGCCACCGGCCAGATCGCGGTCAGCGGTGTCGCCAAGGCCCCGGACGGGACGGCCCACAAGTTCGTGGCGACGGATCGGATGGACCCCCGGTACCCCACCCGCTTCAAGGTCAATTGGAATGGCCTCCTCCCCCGGATGCCCAAGCCGGTTGGGCACGGGGTCAAGGAAGAGGTCCTCGCCTGCACGGCCGGGGTCGATGAGGACCTGTTCATGGGGCGCGGTGCCCGAGTGGCGATCGCGCGGATGTGCAAGGACCTGGTCCGGGACGGGGCCTTCTGATGGGGCCGGGCGACATCGTCCGGCTCAGCCCCGAGCTGTGGACCCACGAATACGCGGGGCGGCTCGCGATGATTGTGGGCCGCGCGAACTACGAGCTGGACGAACACTATAGTGACAGGCTCCTTCTTCTGGCTGACCCCACCTGCCCAGGCGAGACCATCCAGTGCTGGCCGGAGGAGCTCCTGCCCTGGGATGCTGACCTGGAGCAGCGGGCCTTATAGCCACCCATCTTCGATCAAAACGACGCGCGAGGCATGAACTCTGCGTCCCGTGCAAGACAGAGTGAACCTGGTAGAATAGAGAAGGGAGGAGGCAGGATGTACGACAAGGATGATGACTACTGGGATCGAGACTTCGATGATGACTCCGACGATGAGTACGATGCGATCAGGGACTGGGCCCTGTCGACAGATCAGACCTACGACGAGGTCGAGGAGCAGCGCAAGAACGGGACCCTGGGTCGCCCCCGATGCCAGTGAGCCCATGCGGGATCCTCCCGCGGTGATACAATGATCAAGTGGACAACGATCTTGGAGGTAAGATGAGCAACAGCAGCATCGAGTTCGTGACCCGCCCCTCGCAGCCCCGCTGCGATTCCTGCGGCCGGCCCACCCGGGTCGGGTTCGAGGCGCTGGTCAATGGCACCCCGGTTCTCTTCGACTGCGATCCCTGTGCGCGCCGCACTCACGGCAATGCCCAGGTCGAGGCGGCGGTCGAGGTGGATCGCCAGCGGTCCTTCACGAAGGCCGCGGCGGCGGGTGGCCTGTGGTAGGCGGCCTGAAGGTGGGCGACACGGTCCGCTTCGATGCGACCGCAGGTGGCATGACCCTGAAGGACTGGGAGATGGAGCCGGGCGACGGCTTCGGGAAGTTCATCAAGCACTGCAACGGCCTCCTGGGCGAGGTGATGGAGATCGACGAGGACGACCCCGACTACGTCTCTGTCCACCTCCAGGACGGTGAGCTCCTCGATGATGTGCACATCGATCACCTGGTTCCAGTCACCGGCGTCAGGATCCTGTCGCCCAGGCTCGCGGCGTGAGCGTCCATCTCGGGCAGCTCAGGAAGTGGCACCACCCAGTCGAGGGGCAGTCGGACTTCTTCGTCGTGGTCCGCCGCATCGGGAAGTTCGTCCCGAACGGGTCGCGGACGGGCTACCGTTTGGCGGCTTCCTCGAGGACCGATCACTGGGAGCTCCTCCACGACGGGCAGATCAGCACCGGCTGGCCCGAGGACCTGATCGAGGAGGAGAGTGTCCTGTGCAACGAGGTCCAGTGAACGAGCCCATCCCAGGCGGTATGATCTTCAAGGAGACGAGATGAGCGAACGAGCCGGTTTCACCTACCCACATCCTGATGACATGCCCCGGGTCGTCGCGGAGGCCTGCTGGGATGTCTATTGGGGCCGCGAGCCTGAGAAGGCGGGCCGTGTGCTGCGGGACAAGTACGGGACGATCGAGTGGGTCTTCAAGATGGCGGAGGAGGTCCACTCCGTCAACGGGATCCCATTCAACGCCGAGGCGAAGCGGAAGCTCCGGTCTGCCTTCAGCGGGATCCCGATCGCCGATCTGCGCAAGAGGAAGCCCAAGTGACCGGAAGCGGGATGCCCTGGAGCCAATTGAACGAGACGATCGAGCGTCTCCGGCGCGAGGCAGCTGCGATGGAGCGGTCGTCTAGCAGCAGCCTGAAGGAGGCAGCCCGGGACCTGCGGCAGCACATCGAGGCGCTCGAGGCTGAGCGGAGCATCCACGACCCGAGGCCCCACACCCTGTAGCGTGCGGGCGGCTGATGCAGTGATACAATGATCAAGCAAGGAGACAACATGGTCATCGACATTCTGGCGCTTCTGGCCCTCGCTCTCACCTCGGGCTGGATGCTCAGCAGCCTGCAGCTCTGGCTCGGGGATCACCAGTGAGCGGTGCCCAGATCTGGCAGTTCGGGGACTGGGGTGGGCTCCCGCTGGGTCGGATCCAGGGTGCAGCGCTTCACCGCAGTGGGACTGCCCCGGTGCTGGGCGCCCTCTCGGTCCGCGACCTGATGGTGCAGGCGCTGGCGGGTGAGCCGCACCCTGTGGGCATCTACATCCTGTTCGAGGGCGAGCAGATCATGTATGCGGGCAAGACCCACGGGCGCTCGCTGGCTGAGCGGCTGATCACCCATCTCGACAGCCGGACGCCGACAGGGACAGGCTGGTCGATGTCCTGCGCGGCGGCAGCCATGGTGCACCAGGGCCTGTCACCGAACCGGGTCGCTGCGGTCGACCGGCTGATGGGGATGCGGGTGCTCTGGGCCCATGTCCCACCACCCACGAACGGCAGGGATCACCAGCACCAGATCGCCATCATCGAGAACCGGCTCAAGTGGGCCCGAGCGTTGGATCCAACTCTCGTCTCGCTCAAGGACCGGCAGCGCCCCTACTTCAGTGTGGGCGGCTACAGAGAGGTCCGCCAGGTGACCACGATTGCCGGCAGCTGACCCGTGCGTTCTGCCCCTGGGATGGTATGATCTACTCACAACGGAGGACAAATGAACAACGGCATCCGGATCTTCATCCACCGCGCCCTTGACTTTATCGCTGATACATGGCTCCCCATGGGTGTATTGCTCATGTGCTTTGCAGCTTACCTCATCGGATAGGAGGACAACATGGACGCAAACCAGATCGCCACCCTCATCGATCTCACCGCCACTGCGGCCCATGAGGGAAAGATCCCGATGCAGACCGCCTCGGGCATCATCCGCCAGCTCTGGGCCCTTGCTGGTGAGCAGAACCGGCGCGAGGCGGTCGATGCAATCCTTCAGGGCTGGTCCGAGGCGCGCGAGCGCGCGTTCTGGATGAATGCGCAGCTGCCCCTCCCCCAGGACGGATCCGCCGCGATCTGACCCGTGCGACCGACCCGCTCGGTGGTATGATATCGAGGTCAGGAACCACCAAGGAGGACAGAATGGCTCATCACGACTTCATCGATCAGATCCTCGCGACCAAGGCCCAGGGGCTCGACACTGGGGTGGTCATCTCTCGGGCGCTCTGGTCCGGCCTCGATCTCGACACGATCGATGTGCTCCTCCAGATGATCGAGATTGAGGGCTGAGCCCGTGCGGGCGGCGGGTGACCTGGTACAATAACAAGGTAAGGAGGCACAATGACAGCAATCCTCGGTTTCATCACGGTCCTCGTTCTTCTTGTCATCATTCGATAGGAGCAATTGTGAGCACTCAGGCACCGACCCTGCACCAGATCGCAGAGAACCTCTGGCTCCTGAATGAGATGGAGCCTGATGACCTCTTCTCATTGCAGGCTGCCCTGCAGGAGGACACAGACCCGGCACTGGATGACCTCTGGACGCTGGTCCAGGTTCGCACCAGCTCGCTCGAGCATTAACACGCCCAACGCTGGAATGTAAAGTGAAGCCATGATCACAGCAGACCTCGCAATCGCAGCAGCTCTGGCGCTCGTCTCTGCCAGCATCATACTCGCCGTCTCAGCCATGCTGTCACTGCGTCGCTTTGAGCGGCTCTACACAATGCAGATGCAGACGATGGTGGAGATCATCTACGCGATCGCTGCCTCGAGGGATGACTATGACGATGATGATCCGACGGACGAGGAGGAGCTACCCCGTCCCGACCTTGCCCCAGTGCTCCCGTTTCGGGGTGGTCCCGCCGGGAAGCCCAATGATCCAGCATAGAGAGGAATAGCATGAACCAGTTTGAGATCCGTTTGACGCCCCGCACCGACAAGAACGGGGATGAGTACCTGATCGGTGGTGCAGATCTGCCTGCCCTGGTCGACCTTCGCGACGCGACCTTCGTGGTCTTCTACCCGAAGGAGGATGAAGCGCTCAAGCCGGGTGAGCGCCCACGGGCAACCCTGGTGATCCGGAAGCGCCAGCCGCAGGCGGGCAACACGAAGCGCAGCGAGGATGAGTGATGGACCGCGCAGGGTCGCGTCAGATTGTGATCGAGTGGCGGCCTGACCAGCCACCAAGCGAGGAGATCCAGATCGCGCCGGGTGATCCGAGCGCTGAGCAGAGCCCCTTTGATGCGATGCTCGCTGATGCTGTGGAATTTGACTGGGAACAGGTGCTCACCTTCTAGGGAGGACAGAATGAACAGGGATGTGCCGGGCTGGCTGCACCGGATTAATGAGGCGGATGTCGAGGAGCTGCTACGCTCTCACACAGCCGTGATCCGTGACTTCGCGCGGTGGGTGTCTGAGCCCAGCAAGGTGCTCGCGCTTCAGTCTGAGGTCACTCGCCTGCTGCAGGAGAACCTGCGGCTCCGCACTGTGATGCTAGCAGCGCATGATGAGATCACCGAGCACTGGGAGGCGCACTGTGACGCTGAGGGCTGCGGTCCCCAGAACCTTGTGCGGCACCTGAAGGAGGGGACAGGATTCTACCCGGGTCTAATCGACAGGCTACCGGGCGGACGGGATGATGGGACAGGATACTAAGATTCCGGGGCTGATCGCAATCAGCGAGATCAAGGACCCCGATGGGCAGACTCGCTTCGTCTTCGAGATCGAGGATGACAAGGTGGACGGGTTCTACACCGCCTTCGGGCTCGAGCCTGGAGATGAGGAGGGCTTCAGGCGGGTGCTGATCGAGTCGATCGAGATGATGCTCTCGCGGCAGCAGGCGAACGACGCGAGTGAGGAGGCGGGAATATGACTGAGGAGAATGACAAGGCGCTGTGTCAGAAGTATCCGCAGATCTTTCGTGACAGACGGGGCGATCCCCGACAGACACTGATGTGCTTCGGCTTCGAGCATGACGACGGCTGGTACGACATCATCGACACCCTGTGCGGCACGATCCAGCACCACCTCGACTGGAAGCGCGGGCTGGATGAGTTCAAGACCCTGACAGACGAGGAATGGGATGAGAGCCACGGGACGGTCGCGGTGCAGGTGAAGGAGAAGTGGGGCGGCCTGCGCTTCTACGTGAGCAACAGCGATGATTACATTAATGGGGCGATCACTCTCGCAGAATCGCTCTCTCTCCGCACCTGTGAGCAGTGCGGTGCACCTGGTAAGCTTCGCGGCAGAGGTTGGGTTCGCACCCTGTGCGATGAGCACGTCAAGTGATATGATAGATGTAGAAGGGAGGCGAGATGAACTTCAGGATGTCGACGCTCGCGGAGGGGATTCTTGTGGTCGAGGTGGAGGACCGGGACACCGGGCCCGTGGTTGATCGCCTGAGCAAGACGAACCACGGCTATGCGATCCGCGGGATTGAGAGCCCAGTCGCTGTGATCGACGGGCGCCTCAGCAAGAAGAAGTGGTGCACGCCCGACCATCTGCTGGCGATTGAAGCCCACGAGGTCTCACACATCGTGAATGACACCGATGACGAGGCCGCTGCAGACATGGGCGCGATCAAGATCCTCGAGGAGCACGGTCACACAGCTGCCGCGGACCTCCTGCGAGAGCGCGTAGCGGTGGTATGATACCCTCACACGGAGAGAAACAATGATCAAGATCATGTTGACGTCGAGCGAGTGGTCCGAGGTGAACAGGCTCCTCGCTGCCGGTGCCCACAACAAGATCGCGACGATCAAGGTCGTCCGGGCCGCCTCCCGGCACTCTACGAGCGGGACTGCAGCAGACGGCTCTCCCACCTTCATCTCGGGCGTCGGGCTCCGCGAGGCGAAGGAGGCGGTCGAGGTCCTGATGGCGGAACTGGGGATGACCCACCCAGACGGGACCCAGTGCGTCGCCCCTCTGAATCCCTCCGCCAGGATCTCCCCCCTCCAGCCCATCAAGCGCATCGTGGTGGACGCGGGATCCGGCGAGGTGACTGTGGACATGGATGAGATGGCGCTCAAGTTCAGCGAGGGCCTCACCTCCCTGCCCCTCGCCGATGTGAAGCGGCTCTTCGATCTCTGGCAGCGGATCAAGGACTGGGAGGACAGTGCAGGATAATTATTTGCCATGAGGCAAATGAGCCCGTGCAACCCGTCCGACCTGTGGTATAATAGCATCATCAAGGAGGGGAATATGACGAACTCCCAGGCCAAGACTGAACTTCAGGACATTCTTCAGGGCATTCGTGACCTGCAGGCTCGGCTCAACGCCATCCTCAACGATGGTGATCTCAATCGGGATGGACGGGCCTCGGTCTCCGCCGCGGGGACCGACCTCGCCTGCGCCGGCGACTCCCTCGACCGCGCCGCCCGCGAACTCCGCTAAGGAGGACCACACCATGCCGGTCAGCTCACGGACTTCGCCAACGGTGTCCGCTGAGCTCCGTGCAAGGGGGCGGAGTCGTGGTATGATGGTTCCATCGAGCGGAGGGTAGCGTGGGGAAACATTCAGCTGGCATCATCCTGTTTCGCCGTGACCCAGACGGGCCCAGGTTCCTGCTCGTGAGACCGGGCGGTCCCTTCTTCGCCCACTGCGGTGACGACCCGATCTGGGGCATCCCGAAGGGCGAGTTCAATCCCGAGGTCGAGACCCCCACCGCCGCGGCCCGGCGCGAATTCAGCGAGGAGCTGGGCCCAGCGGCGCCCCGGCTCACAACGCTCATCCCGCTCGGCACCGTGCAGCAGGGCGCAAAGCTGATCCACGGCTTCGCGGCGGAGGGTGACTTCGACCCGGCGCAGCTCCAGTCCAACACCTTCGAGCTTCAGTTCCCACGCGGGAGCGGCAAGATCAGAAGCTTTCCCGAGGTCGATCTCGCGGCGTGGTGCTGCAGGGACGAGGTGCGTGTGCTCATGCATCCAGCCCAGCGCGCGCTCATCGACCGGCTGATCGCTCAGCTCTAGCGGGGCAGCCTGGGCCCGTGCGCCTCGGGCGCTGAATGGTATGATGTCTGAGCTAACGGACCCCAAACCAAGGACGACAACATGGCCACCGCGAACCTCCGCTGGACCTTCTCGATCACCTCCGTCACGACCTCCCCCCTGGGCACGACCGCGGTCTCCGGGGTCGCCCGCGGCCCCGAGGGCCAGGAGCACAAGTTCGTCGCCACCGACCGCATGGACCCCCGCTACCCGACCCGGTTCAAGGTGAACTGGAACGGGCTGCTGCCCCGGATGCCGAAGCCCGTCGGCCACGGTGTGCCCGAGGCGACCCTGGCGGTGACCGAGGGGCACGACCCGGAGCTGCTGATCGGCCGGGGTGGTCGGGTGGCGATCGCCCGGATGTGCAAGGACCTGGTCCGGGGCTAGGGGCTCGGGTTGGGAGCGCTGCAGGGCCATCCCTGCAGCATCGCTGCCCGCGGGGCTGCCCCGGGTCGGGAGGCGCTCGTATTTGAGGCATGCTACCCCCTGCAGGGTAGGGGGCGCGGGGGGCTACCC
>Ga0194115_10002682_pt1 | contig 20913 bp, 19 predicted proteins | sample TA2MahsurfametaG_3_FD_148656 | JGI IMG/M metagenome (GOLD analysis project Ga0194115, IMG submission 148656) | Freshwater microbial communities from Lake Tanganyika, Tanzania - TA2015002 Mahale S4 surface | ecosystem: Environmental > Aquatic > Freshwater > Lake | place: Tanzania: Lake... | reverse complement strand
TATGTCGCATCTCGAAAGCTTGACCCGGGAACCCTCGTTTTACTGGAAGAACCGGCCATGAAATGGCCGGATGAGCAATTAGGCCGTCCACTCGATTTGATTTCTGTCCGCCATTTACTTAATCATCCCACACTAGTCCGGGATATGGAACTTTTTCATCCCACGAAAGAGGACGTCGATCATCACGCTGACGACGAAGACAAGAAAGAACAGATTGGAAGAATTTTAGAATCTCTTCAATCTGAGGTCAACGAAGAGCAGAAGGAAGAAGTTCTACGCCTTGTGAGATTGGCAAAGCAGATGGGTGTCACATCAAGGAATAATTTGGAGTTGAATGAAAAGGATATTCTTCGTCTATTTATTGCGCTGAGGTACAATGGGTTAGAGACGGGGGTCTACCGTCATGTGGCGATGCTCAACCATAATTGTCATCCGAATTGTGCCAAATTCCTTCCACAGGATAATCATCCGTACTCAGAAGTCCGGACGACGAGATCTGTGTCGGCTGGAGAAAGTTTGACTATATCCTACATTCCGAAAACTTTAGCCCATTCCTCACGACGGAAATATCTTTGGGATCAACATCGTTTCGATATTGGAGCACATCTTACGAAACCATACTTGAAGATGGAACTTGTTGGGAATGATCTTCCCAAATCACATGTCCATCGAAGGGAAGAGGAAAGTATCCCACACCGAGTCGAAGATTCGACAGAACAACTCCAAAAGATGCTAGAGGAGATCACAGAAGATATCACCAGTGGCGAATCGAGCGCCGACACTTGGGAAACACTCAAGGCTTTAGAACAAAGTTCATTAGAACTGTACAAGGAGTCTATACAACAACTGAAAAACCCTGAGCATATACTTTTGAGCGCTGTACTCATGATCCATGTGGAAACTTGTGAACAGTTACGGAAGGCGCCGGCGCTCTCGTCCAGTGTTCAAGTGGGTATCCTTGCACGTCAGGTAGAAAGTCTTTATCGTCTCATACCTCTTCAGATTGCAAGTCTTGGTAAAGATCATTTCGACTTGGCCCGTTCCAATTTGGATCTGGCAACTGGTATTGGCGAGCTCCTATCCAGAATGCCGAATTCGTTGTACGAACTGAATCTCCCATCTCTAGGGGCGTTTGATCAATGGTCATCATTAGCAGGACTTTCGCGACAAGAGCATCGTCGGATCAAGGACCTATATCCTCATGATGCTGAGGAGTACATAGGAAATCAACGGAATCAAAGCTGATGTCAAGCCCTACGTTGTTACAACACGGTGTCACCTGACCAGGTTCTACGGGATACCAAGCCTTGCTATCCTCGTGTATTCTCGACGTAGATCACCAGTCTTCTCGTCGATGGCCTCCTGCTTCAAAAGGGAATACTGACCTGGGCCGACGGCAAATTTGAGCTGATTCATGACGAGTTTATTGAGATGTCCATCCGAGCAACACTTTCGAAACGTATCACGAGCAAGACGCCACTTGGCAATCGCATCGTCTTCAAATATCCCAATGACCCGAAGCGCTGTCCCATAGGTGATAAAGTTCGCTCCACAGCTCTCTTGAACCTCCTTGAGCATGATCATTGCGATGTCAAGGACTTCCTGTCGTGCCTCTACCGTCGGATCCGAAAAGGCACAGGCGTTCAAAATGTTGTTGTAGGTGATTGTAAGTGGACGAATCGATACTGACTTCATTCGTTGAAGCAATTTAGCAGCAATCTTCGACTTGCCCGGTATATTCGACTTGGCCACCGCGTTGATAACGCTGACATCATCGTGAGACAAAAACAGAGCAATGCATTGCGATCGCTAAATCGAAGACTTCTGCTTACCAGTTGTAGGTATAGGCGTTCGGCCGGACATCTCCATAGCCGGAGGAGTGTAGATCCTCCATACGGAGCAGTATTTTGTACGCACGTTCACTGGCGTCCTCAGCACCACTGACGGCAAGGCAATGTATTACGTTCGTGAAGGTGAGCACGTCAGGTTTCAGATGATGCTGTTGAGCCCTCCGCGCTTGCTCCTCCATCGTTTCAAGCACCCGTTCCGCCTGATCGCAGATACTTGGACGTCGGGCTTTAGCTAAAGCTTCAAGGTATGCATTGTAAGTGAATTTGTTAGGCGAGACTGTGCTATTTCCAGCGTCGAAACTTGCTTGCATCCGATGTATCCAGGCCATAATCATCTCCGCTGCTTCAGGATGGTTTGACTTTGCCCATGTATCAAGCTAGAAAAGCAACGTTATTCAGAACGGAACGGACAATCGATAGACAAGTAGTACTTGCACACTTACGCATGTGTTGAACGATCGACTGGAAGGCTTCAACGAATTATCGCCCGTTTCTTCATAGCTAGCAAATAGCTCGCGTAGCAGTCCTTCAACCTTTTGAGGGGCATCCTTGTCTCTAGCCTTTCCGTAGCAATTCATTACCGAATTGTATGTGACTGTATCAGGACGCCGATTCAATTTGCCATGGTTTACATGTAAGTCCTTCATTTTGTCCAGGATTTGTTGTGCGCGTTCTGCTTTGTCAGGGAGGCTGGAGCGACTGTAACACGCAATCAGACAGTTGTAGGTGTGTGTGACAGGTTCAGTGTCTGGAGAATATCTACACATCTCGTGATACTTCTCTAATTGTGCAAATAGGGCCTCGCCGCGCTCGGCCATGATATGCCCAGATCCACTCTTGCTCCAAGCCGATATCACCACGTTCCACGACCATGTGCTCGGCCACACATCTTTATCATCGCTACGAAGCATTTCCTGTAGATAATCGTCCATCTGCTGCGCAACCTTGTGGTTATTGCCATTCTCTGATGTCATGAGCGACAACAGCGAGTTAAGGTACACGTTGTGACATTTGTAGTCCGGCTTCACAGATGGATATTTGATGGAAAACTGTTCCATATTTCGAATCATCTGGAGGACCAGTGCTGGAGCATCTGATCCTTCAGAAGAAGCAAAGGCTCGAAGAATGATTGAGTATGAATCGGTGTTCGGCAGTATGTGCGTTCTTCCTTCGTCTCTGAGATCATGAAGCTTGTTGAGAACACGCATAGCCTCTTCGGGAGAATCTTTGCCACGTGAGGAAGAGTACGCCAGTAAGACACCGTTGAAGGTAGATATATCCGGTTGAAAGTCGATTTCATGGTCTTCGTATAGACGTAGCATAGTGTCGAAAATCTCTTCAACTCGTTGCGGGGCTCCATTCATCCTGCTCCTGGCCCAGCTGTGAACAAGAATGTTGTACATGGCCAACATATCGACGGAATCCACATTATCATTTCCGGCCATTTTTTCTTCAACGACTCGTCGAAGTAGCCGCTCTATGTTTAGTGCCGATCTGCGTCCAGGATATCGCGCCCACATGCTGATTACTTGCGCGACGGTTTGAAGCGTAGCTTGTTCCCAGTTGCCAACGTCGCCGTAACCGAGCAAATCGTCCGTTCTTCGTTCAGCTTCTTTTTGTTGAATGGAATGTTCGCTATCTTCTACGTAGTGAGAGGTATCATAAGTCGATTGGTGACGATACGCCAAGAAACGGTGCATTGTTCGATGATGTGAACTCTTTCCAGGGTGAGGCACGCGATCGCAAACGAACGAACAGGACAGAGGCCACAAAAACGCCCCGACGACGACGAGATAGAAGACGGCTCTTCTTCTCATCTTCTAACCAGCCTGATCGATCTGTCAGCTAGCAGGATACATCAGGTTCAAGCGCAATCGTGACAGAATCAGAGGCGGTGGCTCTTTTCCCTCTGTTCCATATCAGGTTGTGTGTTCATCCAAAATGGCATCCCGAATCGAGTTGATGGATGTCTGTGATCGCAAGATGGGACAGCAGGTTCATAACCCAATAAGCAGCCGACCAGGTCGACTAAAAACGAGCAGTACAGATAGAAGTTAGGACGCCATAGAAGTCTGGTGAACAATGGTGGGGTTACTGTCCGAGCATGTCACAATCATATCAGCCCTGTGAGTCTTAGTGATTGCGCCCTGAACCAGAATGTTCGGATTTGTGTTGTAGATGTGTCAGTCATCGATATCATGAACGATAAAGTATGATATACCAATACTGCTGGCGGCTAAGGAAATCTACACATCGAATCCAGTCATACTTCACCGGCAGCGACAGTCAATCGCTTCAGAAGCCATCGTACTTTACTCATAATCGAATGTCATGTCCAGAGCGTTTGACGATACACGGTAGCACGCTGGAGCATACTGCCGGAAAGAAATGAATCATACACGGAAAACTAATGTTCGCTCACCCTCATTGCGCCAAAAAAGATGATCTTAGGTTACAGTCTTCTGTCGCGCATTGCCTGCACTGCGTTCTGAATCACCTTTACGGCTACGATGGACTCCATTTCCCTGGCGATTTTCTGGATTCGTTCATCCGCAATCACAAACATCGTCATGCTCCAGCGGTTCTCCCCCAGGGCGGTATACGCCCTCATCCATTCTCGTTTTTCATCCGAAAATACTACCAGGTCATCCATGTTATTCTTCTTCAGCCATCTTCGATTCTCGGCTGGGGTATCAGCATTCACAATGATCAACTTACTCAGCATGTCCTTCCCCAAACCACCGTGTAGAGCTTGTGCTGCTGCTCGGAGCTCTGGTGATGTTACCCTAGGATCGCAAACGATGATCAAATAATCAGACTTTGTATTCTTGAGCCACGGAACTAGACGCTTCGCAGTTTCTCCTAGAGCATTCTCTGATCTGATGTTGACGATTTCTTCGAAAGGCTGTGTCGGTGCAGGATCTCCCTCAAACAATCTATCGATACCTCGTTCTGTCAGAAGAGTCAACCACAAATGAGCTTGCTATTAGAACCTTCCTCGTGCTTTCAATCCATCCGATCAAATCCGACTTACGATATGCATCGATCTCAGCTTCCTCTTGTTCTCGACTCAGGTATCCATCGGACGAGACGAAATTCAGCGACGCCGTTTGCTTGTCTAGCATTTCTTCAAACCTGCGACGGTCGTTTATTTCCTTCATTTCGAGATCTGTCTGTCGAGCGCCTCCTCTTTGGTCTGCCTTAGCACCATCTTGTTTCAGATTCTGCTCTTTGGCCATGGCTAGTTTCTTGGCTAACTCGGCCTGCTTGTTCCGTATTTTCTTGGCCATTCCGAGGCAAGTCATCGAGTCTTCATTTTTTGCGTAGGACGAATGTGGAACATGTACAAATCCCGATACCCGAGATCCTGAAGACACGATTATGGCAAATAGGAACGAGAAACGCATACTTTAAATGTTGTAGAGGTCAATTGGTGGGACAGAGATAGGAAGTGTTGGATGTTGGAGAGCCTCCTTGCACGTGCGTCGTCGGTGCGTTGTTCAAATCGTTTCCATCTGGAATCTGTGTCGAGTTGACAATGGTACCAGTCCTGCATACCGTACGTTACGTGGACCGTAGTTTACTTGGGCTGAGGGGTAAATTAAAGTCGTGACGCTAAGCCTAAGCCAAACTCTCCGACCCCTTTCCGCGGCGGGTCCTGCCCGAAGAAGCTACTCCCTTGACGGGTCCTGCACCTGTGAACAAAGAGAAGGTATGCTAGAATCCGCCTAAAGCGCACAAACACGCACACACGGGCACTACCATTTCATAAAGCGAAGATGGAAACATTTCATACCAAAAATGAGAAAAAATAATATGTGTGAGGATCAATTGTGTGAGTCCATATGGGTACATGATATGCATCTTATTGCGTACATACCGGATGATCGTTTGGCCTTCAAATCAACGATTCAGAAATTGTACCACTTTGTACCAACTTGGGCATCTGAGGAAAATACCTGGATGCTGCGGCATCGACGCGGCCGATATGATAGACGCGATACACAAGGTGCCTCAGGAGCGCGATATAGGGTCGCTCGCCTATTTTTCTGTTCAACGGCGCACCTGATGGGGTTCTCTGTGCCACCATTTAACTCCCATAGATGTCCGGTATGACGTTGCTGGATGACGAGCACCCGAGCTCCCTTGTCCGTGTGACGAGACAGCGAGTCCGTTCCAAAAAATGTTCCGCTGTCCGTTGAAGTGGGACGCGTAAATTTTCACTTCGAGCCGCAAAACATGACTTCGGCAGGCTCGCAGACGAGGGCTTATGAAAATGTAGTTCGACATCGCTAGCGACATATCTTTTTACATGACTATTGTCTTTGATTTAGGCCCACCAAGCGTTGGGCGTTATCCAATTTCAAAGGCTTGGGGTATGTACGTTCCATTCAATGGGGCAATCCAAAAGAATTCCTCTCACCATCTACACTATTCTTCTCCCGTCTTCACTCCGCTGTCTCGATACAAGCAACTGAGAAACCTTGCACTGCTGAGTGGTTGGACAAGATGATGGAAGTGGATGCGTCAGCAGAACAATGGCATGAAGCGGAAGGGATCATTTCCAATATGCTGAGACAGGAGGCCACGACCTACCGGCGAGAAGATTATATTCCGATGCTTGCCACGAGGACCCCCCCTGGAGAAACAATCGATGGATCATGGCGTCAACGAATTATTGAATGGATGTATGGCGTTATTGATCACTGTAATCTTCGACGAGAATCGGTAGCGGTAGCGACGTATTTTCTTGATTTGTCTTCGGCCAGGGGGTTGGTGAAATGTCGTGTCGACTTCCAGCTAATAGCCATGACAAGTCTGATGCTGTCGATCAAGTTAAATGACTCTACAATGGTGAAACTGGACAGCATGGTGAAACTGGGGCGGGGTCTTTTCAATGAAGCTGACGTCATCGCGATGGAGTCCAAGATCCTCCAGACCTTTGGATGGCATGTTCATCCCCCAACTCCAGTATGTTTCATGCGTCAACTATTACGACTGATGCCACCTGAGGCATCGCCTATTGCACGGTATATGATTGTGGAAGTCACCCGATTCATTTCTGAAATCTCCTCATGTCTTTACAAGTTTGTGAAGTATCCAGCAAGTATTATGGCAACGGCTGCCATTGTGGTTGCCATGGAACGAGTGGAGGAATCCATTCTCCCAACTTGGCAGAGAAACCAATTCTTGTACAACATTTGCTTTTACACGGGTCTTGATAGTGGTTCCGTAGAAGTTTCCCATGCCATTAACGATCTTCGTGTTTCACTGGATAACAATGTGAACCTGCAAGAGTTGATGCGGACGATCGATGCTCAGTGCCTTAAGGGACCATGTTGTATATCCAGTCCAAAAGATATGGACACAGACGACGTCTTGTCACCCCATTCACCGCGAGAAGTTCACACTCGCGAATTTCTGTAGTCGGGGTTGGCTATACCGGCGTAGCTTAGGGATACTAGTGGTTGGAAACTCTAGGACACCATCATAACAGTCCAAGTACTCTGCTTCATAATGCATCAAATAGTAGAATCTCTACGCACCTTGTCCAGATGCATAGAATCGTCGGCCTCCTATGCATAAGTTAGAGAAATCACCTCAGCCGGAGCATCGACCCTGCTCGTGTCGACTTTCGTCCGAGGAAGGTGAAGTGGTAGGATATGACTACCTTCCACCTTCCATGTATATGCTGTCGGACGACATTTGAAAAGTTGATTCTAGGGTGCAGTCCCGTCGCAATCCCTGTCTTTGAAGTGAGGGAAGGCGTGTACGTTAGTCTCGGACTGGTATGTATGTATGATAGATGCACACACTTTTGCGGCTTTGTGGTCGACTGTGTCGACTTTTGACGCAAGACCGGCCGCAGGTTTCGATTCGTTCGTCACATGACGTCGAAACAACGACGGCAAATTACACTGGATCGATCTTTCTCGTTGGAAACCGTACGCCCATAAAACATCAAATTTCATTCTGACCCCTGAACCTGGTAAAGATGAATGCCATTTTGGAACAGCTAGAGCGCGAGGATACGAGAAAACCGGAAAAGCAGCCACGTTTTTCACGAGATGACGTCTCGCAGGCGCTCCACCGCTTTATCAAAGCCCTCGAAGATGCGCTGCCACTGTTGGGGAATGAGGAAGCCAAGGAAGACTCATCACCAAATGAAAGTATAAATATTGATTGGCTGCTAGCTCTTGTCAGTCAGATTCCATCTGACCTGGGAGCCTCACAACTTGCACGAGCAGTGTGGGATGCCAGTCACATCGACGACGAAGGTCGGAAACAGGAGGCTTTGTTCACAGCTCTCGGAGCGTCAGACGAAGCCATGAACGTTCTGTTTGAAATAGCACCACATTTGCCGCAAATCAAGGGCAATATCTCGCCAGCCGATCTTGGCTTGATGGATCATCAACCGTCCTTTCCCGAGGAGATCATTGATGAAGATGAACAGCGTCGGCGGAAATTGAGACAAGAAGCCCTAGATGCAGCACAAGTCGCCGCGATAGCGCAAGCTGAGGCCGAAGCATTGGCAGGGCCGTCGGCTTTCGGATCGACGCATTCTATAGTCCGGTCGAGCGATTTAGAGGCGCAGAAGGTGGCGAAAAAGGCGGCGAAAAGGGCCGCGCAAGCGATGCAACGAGCTCGTGATGCTGGTGCAATCATCGACGAATCCGAGCTTCTAGTTGTCGACAATTCAGTGATAGGGGATGGTGGGCTAATCAGAAGTACACAGGATGAACTTCGTGCGATTCAGCAGTCTCTATTGCCAGAAGGAAGTCGGGTATATTACAATGAGCAGGGGTTGCCGAGCGGAACAATAAGGGAGGAGTACGAACAATATGAGAAAGTCACCATTCCTCCCAAACTTGCAGGTGGAGATTTGCATCCTAGACTTCGAATCGACGAAGTCATGGATCTGGACTGTGCAGTAGTATTCGATGGTGTGAATACTCTCAATCCCATGCAGTCAGCTGTCTTCGATACAGCCTTCAATCGCCGAGAAAACATGCTGGTGTGTGCACCGACGGGCGCCGGAAAAGTAAGCTAACCGCCACCATCCCTCGCTTTTGCTGCGTTCCCGAATTTGTTTGAGCTAACGCAATTTTTGTTCATAGACGAATGTGGCTTTGTTGACTTTGACGGCTCATTTTCGAGATGTGGGACTGATCGGTCACGGCGATGACCATTTGTTGGAGGCTGGTCGCAAGGTCGTTTACATCGCTCCGATGAAGGCTTTGGCACAGGAGGTGGTAGAGAAGTATTCTGCAAAACTGAAGCCGCTCGGTTTGGTGGTTCGCGAGTTAACGGGCGACATGCAGCTGACCCGTGCTGAGGCGCAATCTTCCGACGTGCTTGTTACTACACCTGAGAAGTGGGACGTCGTCACTCGTAAATCTGGGAACGACGAAAACTCTCTGGGAAATCAGTGCGGTCTTCTTATCATCGACGAGGTCCATCTTCTTGCCGACGAACGTGGCGCTGTGATAGAGTCTGTGGTTTCAAGATTGCATCGACTTGTAGAAAGCAGGCAGAAACAGCTTCGAATCGTTGGACTATCTGCCACTCTTCCAAATTACCAGGACGTAGCCGAGTTTCTTCAAGTCCCCGAGCGAGGTCTTTTTTTCTTCGGACCTGAGCACCGACCTGTACCACTTCAACAGCAGTTCGTTGGAGTATTCGGAAACCTCAAGAAACGACAAGAAATCGAAGAGAAAATGAACGATGCTTGTTATGAAATCGTCAAGGATTCTCTGATGCGAGGGCATCAGGTGATGGTGTTCGTCCACTCGCGCAAGGGTACTGGCGATACTGCGACGGAGTTGGCCAGGAGGGCATCAGAAAACGAAGAGCTCGATCGTTTCTTTTTGACGCGAGGAAAAGAGGGCCTTGCTGGTAGTACATATAAAAACTATGCTGATCGCGTAAAGAAGTCTACCAACAGAGAGGTTGCGAGTCATTTCTATAATGGAATAGGAATCCATCACGCAGGGATGCTTCGGGGTGATCGGAAGCTGACCGAATCCATGTTTAATGATGGGGTCATAAAGGTTTTGTGCTGTACTGCAACTCTTGCTTGGGGTGAGTAGTTTCTAGACATCTTGCGTCCGGTTTCCATCGACTTTCACACTGACACTGGCTTTGTTTGTTCAGGTATCAATCTGCCCGCCCACTCAGTTGTCATCAAGGGGACTGATGTTTACAATCCAGAGAAAGGCAAGAATGTGGATTTGAGCATTCTTGATGTCCAACAAATATTTGGAAGGGCTGGACGGCCCCAATTTGATTCATCTGGTGAAGCTACTCTAATCACGAATCATGGAGCAATGACTAGGTATCTGGATAAACTTGTGCGGGCTGTTCCCATCGAATCATCGTTCGTCAAGCAACTTGCTGATCACCTTAACGCCGAAATCGTCGGCGGCACGGTCACAACCCTGAACGAGGCTGCGACGTGGCTCAGGTATACGTACCTGTACGTTCGGATGCTGAAAAATCCAATCGCATACGGCATCACAGCCGATCAGAAGTCAGACGATCCCATGCTTCGTGCTCGATTGATGGAACTGGTACATGACGCTGCGTCGTTCTTGGCTTCCAACAACATGGTAAATTACCACATAGACAGCGGCAATTTGGGAATGACTCATCTTGGTCGCGTTGCTGCTCACTTCTACATCCAGGCGGAGAGTGTATGCAGTTTCAACGAGGCGATGGCGTCGCGACCTCACATGACTGATGCTGAGCTCCTCCGAATGGTTTCGACGGCGACAGAATTCGAAAATGTCAGGGTGCGACCGGAAGAGCAATCAGAACTTGATTCTCTGCAGGGGAAATGCCCGTTACCACTCAAGGGACCGGTCAACGACGCCGTGACGAAAACATTTGTCATGATACAATCTTTCATATCGAGGGAAAGGCCGAAAAGTTTCACATTGATTTCAGACACAAACTATGTAGCATCCAATGCAGGTACGAGGAAACTTGGGAAATGATTGTTCTTACGATTCGATTTCTTCTCACGAAAGGACCACCGTAGGTCGCGTCGCTAGAGCTGTTTTCGAAATGTGCATTACCGATAGCAAGGCGGGGACTGCTCTTAAGCTCTTGCGGCTGGCGAAAAGCGTGGACAATCAGTTTTGGTGGTTTCAGACGCCGTTACGTCACTTTGAAAGTGAGCTGGGCCTAAATGTACTGAAGGCACTAGAAAGCCGACAACTTGGCGAAAATCGCACCTCCTCCGACGCCTACGCCTCAACTTTGGAGTTGCTGGACATGACAGCCGCAGAAGTTGGTCAGTTGGGCAGAGGGAAGAATGATCTTGGGAAGAAGATTCAGCGCTTTGTTGGCATGATCCCGAATCCGGTGATATTCTGCAAAGTTCTGCCAGTAACCCCAGACGTATTGCGATTTCAGGTTGAAGTAACGCCGAACTTCGAATGGAACGCACGATGGCATGGAGGTGCCCTGGGATTCTGGTTGTGGGTCGAAGATATGAATCAACAAATGTGAGTATTCAATGCGTGACTTTTGTTGGTTTTTGCCATTTGTTGCACTGACAGAAACTCCACAGATATCACCACGAACAAATCGTATTTGCAAAGCGAACTCATCCTGAATCGATCAAGCTGGATTTTCCCGTTCCGATATTCGATGCCACGTCAACACAGTACCTTGTACGAGTTGTTTCCGATTCATGGGTTGGCGTAGAGGTTGTATTTGCCGTTCCCCTCACTGAAGCAAAGTTTCTTAATCAGGCCACCGTCCATACTGATTTGATGGATCTTACCCCGCTACCGACGACCGCGCTAGGGAACGATAGCTATGAAATGCTCTACTCGAAAATCGAAACATTTAACCCTGTGCAGACTCAACTCTTCCATGTCGTCTATCACTCCGATGTTCCTGTCTTCTTGGGCAGCCCTACCGGATCCGGAAAGACCCTGGTTGGCGAGCTTGCGATCCTACGTATGAAACGACTACACGAACGAGGGATCGCGGTGTACATAGCCCCGTTGAAGTCTCTCGCCCGGGAACGACTGAGGGAATGGCAAAAGCGATTTGGTAGCTCACAAATGCGCTGGAAAGTCCTCGAGCTTTCTGGAGACACGCATCATGATCGACAAGCACTCGAGAATGCTGACATTTTGGTGTGTACCCCCGAGAAATGGGATCTGATCTCTCGAGGTTGGAGAGGCACTTCGTCCGATGGGTCGCCAGACAAGGACGATCGAATGGGATACGTGAAACGAGTTCGGTTGCTGTTGATCGATGAAATCCATCTATTGGGCGAAGAGCGAGGCGCAGTCCTTGAAGCCATCGTAAGCCGAACGCGGTTTATATCTAAGTACCTTCGACAGGAGGCCGGTCCCGACCTTGTGCGTATAGTTGGTCTAAGTACTCCCATTAGCAACCCAGAGGATTTGGGTCACTGGATTGGCATCAATACCGATGGTGGTATTTCTTCAGGTCTCAGAGGCTTGTACAACTTTAGAGCAAGCATTCGCCCTGTGCCAACGAGAATTCATATTCAAGCATATCCCGGGAAGCATTACTGCCCACGAATGGCCACCATGAACAAGCCCTGCTATGCTGCCATGAAAATCCACGCCCCAGATCGCCCCTCATTGATTTTTGTTGCATCGAGGCGCCAGACGCGGATCACAGCTCTCGACCTCATCAGCTACGCGGCCGCAGACGGGAATCCGAAGTATTTTCTAGGTTGTGACGAATCCTACATTGAGGCCATCGCAGAAGGAATTCAAGACGAGGCCTTAAGGCACACAATAACATTCGGTATCGGACTTCATCATGCAGGTCTTTGTGCAGAGGACAGAGATATAGTGGAAAAGGGGTTCCTAGGCGGAGATTTGCGCGTCCTGGTCGCAACATCTACTCTTGCGTGGGGAGTGAATCTACCCGCGAGACTTGTCATCGTCAAAGGCACAGAGTATTTCGATGGCAAAACATCGCGATACGTCGACTACCCACTTACCGATGTCCTACAGATGATTGGGCGAGCTGGTAGACCCGGCTTCGACACGGAAGGTCGGGCGGTAGTTATGGTCGAATCATCAAAAAAGGCGTTTTACAGAGTAAGTGAAATCTGGCGGCCCTGGCATGTGAAGTACTGTAGTGCGTTCGCCTCACATTATTGTCTAGAAATTCTTGTATTCTCCTTTCCCTGTTGAGTCATGCCTACGCGGGCGTTTGTGTGAAAACTTAAATGCTGAGATTGTATCCGGGACATGTAAGACGATTATCGATTGCGTCGGGTACCTAACGTGGACTTTTTTTGCGCGCCGCGTAAAGGCAAACCCTTCCTTTTATGGGGCTGCATCGTCTAGCGACGAGGATGTGGAGCTGTTTCTCCTCTCGGTTGCCAAAGAGACGCTTTCTAGTCTAGCAAGTGAACGATGCCTGACCCTTGACGGAGATATAGAGGATGTGGATTGTGCCATTATACCGTCTTCTCTAGGCGCGGCATCAAGCTCCTTCTATCTGACTCATCGAACACCGAAGCAAATCCACTTTGGGCTAATGCAGTGCGCAAAAATGCTTACCCAATCCACGAGGGATCTCGAACTGGACCAAGATGTGATTTCAGTCCAAAAGCCACGTTCTGGGAGCAACGATGAAATCTCAATCGCATGGCTTCTATACACTATAGCGAACACCCATGAGTTTGACGAGCTACCAGTCCGTCACAACGAAGAAGATCTCAACATGGAGCTGAGTAGGCGGCTAACGTGGGGACACGACACGTCCAAGCTTCTTGCTACAAATGACCGTTCGCATTACGTCGATCCTGAGGTCTTTGCTTCATCGCACACAAAGTAAGTTCGTGGTCTTTGAGAACTATTTCATGGTGACGAAAGCTAAGTGGAATCTCTCTTCCTTTCTCCCGTCGTTAGGTGCTTCTTGCTCATACAGGCATATCTTGAAAAGGCACGGCTCCCTATATCGGATTATGTAAATGACACCAAAACCGTCATGGACAGTGTTCCCCGACTCATCGCAGCTATGCTTTTCATCGCTTGTAACGAAACTCAAGAAGAGGGCATGTTTGATGTATTTTGCCAGGTTATTAGAACCAGACAGGTGATCGAGTCTCAAACAACGGTGTGTCATCCTAGCCTCACGTCGAACGTTGCATTTATCATTTGTCCTTACATCTTCTTGCTCCATTACAGGTGCGAAGGAAGCTGGTATCATTCGTTTTGGGTTTCCCAGATGATGCTATCAGGACCCTAGCCAATAATTTTGGGATCAAAGAGTCGAATGACTCCTTCGAGGCACAGCTGCTGCAGCGGCTTCGATCCCTCCCAAGAGATGCTGCTCAGAAAGAACTGAACAGGATCCCGAAGAGAATGCTAAGATCAACATCGATTCGGGACGCTTTGGACGCCCTCTACGCAGTTCCAAGAGTCATGGTCATGGAAACGAAAGTTCAGCACCTCATGGACAAGGTATCCAACAAAAGCGTCGGAGAGTTGCTTATAAAGCTTGAGGTTGACCAGCAATCGAAATCATCAAGGACAGGAACATCGAACGAATTTGTCAATATCTTCGTTGTGCTGGGTACTATGCAGCGTAGGCTCCTTCTTGGTAAACTGGAATTTTCGCTCGGGCGTGGACCAACTAAGATTGTCGCAGACAAGAAGATCAAATTCGACTGGGATGTTGCGAATTCTCACGGTGGAGAGGGAGAAGGTGTCATGCTGCTACAGATTCTCGTCGACAACGTCAGAGGTATGGATAGTAGCATGCTTGTCAAGCTACGCTAGGAGGCCTGTAACGAAGACTAATTGGGCACTAGTCACCTTTTCGAACTTGAAATAGCACTGCACTTTGAATTGCAAGAAACGTTGACGCGGCGTAGTTTATGGGCCGGTTTTCACTCGTGAGTTTTGGTCGTGGAAAATAAACGAACTGCCGTTGATGGAACCGAACCCTTTCAATCGCAAGACTTGTTCGGGACTAACCGGCAACCCCCCCTTTTGAAAGGCGTGAGATTCTCACAGTTGTATGGATAATCTCTCACTGAGGGCTTTCGGGTTCGGCAATTCATGAAATATTATCCAAAGGATAGATAGAGAATCGTGAAACACGTCAACGAGTGGGTGTAAGTCGACCAATCAAAACCGCGAACGCATTCCATTGTGGGAAACTAGCGAAAAATGAGTGGCTTGGAGATTCACAAACCAAAAACGTCGTACAAACAGTCTACGCACGCATCTCAACCCTGCCAGGAATCTCCCACAACACGAAAGCATTCGATTCTCATACACAGAGACATCCTCCATCACCATTTATCCACATAAAGTTACGTACAGTACATCACCCATCCACAGAACAAAACATTATGCCGAAAAGACTAGTACATCTTCTTGTCGTCACTGCAACATGTTGCTCGACAGCAACAGGCTTCGCCACTCCGAACACGGTTCCGAGAATCCGCCTAGATTTGAATTTCGCCGATGCAGGTACCATCTTGCCAAGTATGCCTGAATCTCTCATCGAAGTCGGCGTAAAGGACAACGAAAACAATCTTTCCACTGCGCTCCCACCAGTCATTCAATCTATTGCGGATGAAAGAAGAGAATTCCAAATGAATCTAGGAAAGGCAATGGATACGTTACGAAAAGATATGCCATACATTCTAAAGCAAGCACCTGGTAAGTAGCCTTGAGGCGTCATTCAACTACATGGGAAACCAATCTTCTGTATCCTCATGTTGACTTTTCTAATCCTTCTTCGTTATCAGACTATGGAATTTATCATGAAAATATTTCTGTTATTGATCCATCTGGAGTACAACTGACTGGACTTGATTCGTATAAGAGTTCGATTGCCTTTTTGCAAACCTTTTGCAAATTTTGGTTCCAGGAACGTTCAGGATTGCAATTCCGGATGGTATATGACTTTGCCCGTAGTTCGATTCGTGTGTCATGGCATGTCGTCTTGGTACCGAAGGTCCCATTGGGCCGGCCATTACATATTGATGGGATTTCATCCTACCGGATTGATCCAATTTCTGGTAAAATTGTGGAACACAAATTTGACAATCTAATGATCAATGATTCCAAAATCATGCCCCCCTATGGTATCTTCAGTCTGATGCAACAACAGGAATTGACAGGATTTGGAACTCAACCTGGTGTAGGAATCCCCGCTGGAATCTAATAGAGAGTGAGACAAGATTAGGATCTGCACAGGCCCTGTTAAAAGGGTCCCCTGTACACCCAAAAGTCGCTGCTCAGACGAAGAGTGGATGACCCATGAATGGCTTTCTTCTTCGCTCAAGAGCCGACCCATTTTTAAATATATCTGTTGACCGACGACACCTCTAGAGCCAGTAAACAACGAGCGGAAGGAAACGTCAATGAAACACACAATATGCGGTATGGAGCCTGTATAGATTATACTTTGAACTAATCGTTAAGCACATGCACAACAACTACTATTACACCTGTGCTAGGTTCGGCAGTTTAGTACTCGTTAAACACAACTACGTACTTGTATATCCAAGCAAGCTTGCTGAATTGCAGCTCCTCTAGCTTGGTGGGGCAAAACTCTACCTGCAGCAAGTTTATCAACGTAAGTCGCTATCACATAATTTTGCGGAGCAACGTTCCTTTCTACAGCTCCAAGGATAGTGGAAATGAAATGACTGTTGTTAGTTTTTCTTATCTTCGAAAATTGCCAAGATTGGTTAACCATCTTCCAATATCGATAGAGAATCGCGCCGAAAAGGCTTGCGACAGTTGACGATATTCTGTTAGCAATCGGATCGTCGGTTCGGGAGTGATCGTCACGCTGGCACTTAGTCGGATCAAATTTTCTTGACCATCTATGTAAATCTCCCGAAATCGAGCATTATGTCCCACATCAATGTCAATCGTTGGCACGACGGGGACGAATAATGGGCTATTGACTGATATCTCTAGTCCCGGAAATGTCAATACATGTCCGCGTGTGGTGAAGTCAATTCCTGTCCGAACTTCGAAGTTGAGAGGTGAATCGAGAAAGAGTGTCTTTGCGACGCCCAGGATGGATATCTTCCCAGATGGCTACAAACAAACAAGAAAACGGTAAGCACGTTTGCTTCACCACCGTCCAACAACGACATTGATCATCATTTTTTCAGATCCGAATCATGTAACGACGTACCAAAACATCCAATGACGTTATGCGAATAGTCGACGATTGGACTCCCGCACGATCGCGGAGAATCCGTACCAGCAGCTGCCGTAGTCCATTCCGGATGCAGGGAGACTCTAGTAGATCGTCTTTCGAAAAGATCAAATCATGTGCATGAATATCGAACTGCTTTGGAAATCGAGTCTTCTCTTCCCCAAGAAAGCCAAGGAACTGAAGTGTTAACCGCTTGATTTCTAGACGACCACCAGACATACGAATGGGACGAAAGGCGATCTGATCGACTACCATTTCAGCATCCATCCCCACCTGTCCCTTAAGTAGGGAACCAACAAGATTACCTTTCGGTTGGACTCGAATCTCAAGTCCTTTGGGAGATTCTATAGAATTCCGTTGAATAATGCCAGTGATGATGTTTTCCACGATATTCCCAAGCCATCGAGACTCACCAACAGGTGGTTTACTGCTGTCCGCTGTTCTCGTCGTCTCGACTAGAACAACATTTTCGGGTATCGTCGTTGAAGGTGTCGGTGTGACGATATTTACGCCGTAGAACTCAGCATCAATCAGAGTCGAGGCTCCTTCGTTAGTTACGAGGACAGACATAGGAGAGTCGATAACAATTGTTTCCAGGTTCATTCCAGCTTCCATAGCAATGCAATCGCTATCGTCATAGGGGGTAAGTGGCGTGACTATTTCGAGCTCTTCCGTTTCTTGATCCATCACCAGCTGCATTCGAAGTTCCTTAATGTTGTTATTGCTGCTATCTCCACGTGACACAATTTTGGACCATATTCTTTTTGGCCAAGCTCTTTTCCGAGTGGACTTGGAAGAGTAGTCTGTGGGAAGCGCAAGTAAGGACGATGAGTGACGTACGGACTGAAGATGATGGATAAGACATGATCGTTCTGGTATGGAACGCCATGTTGCTTTGACAGGTTCACTACCGGTAAACGAAACTGTACGTGGCATATCAGCCTTGCCATGACCCAAAATAGATGTCGTAAAGGATTTCACCGTGGACAGGGTAAGACCCAGAATGATCCACACAACATAGTCTTTTGTCTTCATGACGTAGTCCGACTAGCCGGAGATTTTCTTTCGTTGAAAATGATGTGACAAATCGTGGATAGGGATCAAACCATTCAGGAGTGAACAAATGCCTGAAAACTGGGTGCGAGGTTTGCTGAGCGGAGACTCGGTTGCAACAAGCAAGCACGCAAAACAAGAAAGACAGAGGACGAAGGGTATGACCCCAAAATCGGTCGGCTGATGGTCGATTGGTCAATCAGGATACCCTAGTAGCCCCCCGGAAGGCAAAACCTTACGCAAATTGTTCGTTTGGGGATCAGCCGTTGGTGTGTTTTGGCAAAGTGATGGGTATGACGCACAGGGGCTCTTTTGAAGACAGAACAAGTGGAGCCTCTCATTGCAAGGCAGACTCGAAACCATCTGCTCCGTGCGAACGATGGACCAACCATTCTAATTCCGTCGAGTTTTCCGACCACACTATTTATACAGCCATGACGGTAACGTCTTTTTCAGGCTTATCACAGTCACACATACATATCAGATGTGTATATGCATACGCATACGTATCAGCGTATGTATACATATATATGGTACCAACACAATCGGTTTCCGCTTTCGTAATTGGCGCGAAGTTTGTTTTCGGGGAACCAACGACAAATACAGGCGATTTGTTCCCGATAGAATCAAAACTCACACCTCAAGAACATCGTCACATGATGCAGAAGTGATTGACAGAGGCGGTCCAGCACATATGCTCAAGACACAATGAGTTCTTCCAAGAAACGGAACATTATGGACCTGCTGCCTGCTTACGTTAAACGGAAGGAGAGAAAGCGTTTGCGTTCTCAGATCACATCCGTCGACGTGAATAGCGACGAAGGCAGAAAGGACACGCCGCTCAACACGATACACGAAGAGAAGACTCAGCCATTCCCAGAACGCGGCAGTCAAAAACATCTCCAACGGATTCTTGCATACGTGTATTGTCATAAGCAAGCACTGGGAGATCCAGAATATCCGATAGTGAATCGACCGGAACGATGGCCAGCCTCTTCTTCTGCACAGGCAATCCGACGTAGGACGACAACGGCAACCGATCCCTCCTCGATACCGAAAGATACAACCTGGGCCGCATACCTTGCTCGTCTCCTGTTGATTCTCTCCTTGAGTGGACAATCTAGTTTCATTTTCGATCATCATCATCGTCCATCATACGACCAACTTCGAATCCAACTATTAGAGGAACGAAAACGATATGAAACCCTTGCACAGAAATATGCCACCATGAAGGATCGTTTCAAACGATTTCAGCAACATGTAGAAACGAAACGAGATCAATATATACGTGCAGGGGAACAACTTCAACAACAATTTCAACGACAGCAACAACGGCAGCGTCCTGTTGTAGATCGAGGGAACGATTGCCATTCAACACCTCGAAACGTGGATGATTCCTCAGCTATATCATCATCACGTCAGCCTAGGAGTACCGTAGTAGCTTGTCAACACCTGGCCAAAACTCCACAAAGCTCGACACCTTCTGAGTCACTAGAGGTACGGCGTAAACCCAATCCTCGTCGTGTCACGACTAGTCCAGCGAGAATCTTACCACAATTGCCAACGCCGAAAACAACAGATCAGACCAACGGAGATCATACAATGGACCGAAAATTGGATGCCACATCCAATCGACTTTGCATCAATACTGCTAGAGAAGAAGCTTCCCATCATCCACCATCGACTGTGCAGGTGTCCACGACCACTCCTGTCCATCGCGAGTCCATGCCGAATCCCTTCCGTACCAACGAGGGACTTCGACCAGATCATGTCCCCGAGCGTACGGTCTCATCCATAGAATCCATCGCTACAAATCCCTTGCCAGCCTGGGTGGTGGGCTTTCAACAAGAACAAAGCAGGAATCAGCAGCTGCAACAAGAACCAGAATCACCCTCTCGTCGTCCTGCCCTTCAGGTACCCCAGGATGATGATAGTCAGACGATTGTCCCGCCGTTGCCTATGAATCGATATCCACTCGTTTCAATTCCTCCGACAGCTACGTCATTGTCACATAGTAGTGACCAATCCAAACTGACCGTTCCCTATCCGACAAAACGAATCGAAATACCACTACCCAGAGATTACAGTCCCCCAAATTCTACAGCTAACACCATCCCCCCTACACGACGAACCAACCAATTCGATGAGTCTCGTTCGAATCTCCATCCGTTTCCCTTCCCAGCTTCTCCTCGACAGATACAAAAGGACATGGTTCCAAAAGTGGGCAGTGGATGGATGTCGACAGAGCCATATGTGAGTGCCGGGCAACAACAATTTGAACGACAACAACAGCTCCCTGTAGTATGCCGAGAGAACGAACGTCCATCAATATCTCCAAAAATTGGTGATTCGTCAGCTACATCATCATCACATCAGTCGAGGAATACCATAGTCACTATTCCAGATGTGGCCAAAACTCCACAAAGTACGACACCTTCTAAACCACCAGAGGCATGGTGTATACCCGCTCCTCGTCGCGTCACGGCTAGTCCAGCGAGACTCTTGCAACACTTGCCGACGTCGAAGGCAGCAGATCAGACCAACGGAGGCCATCCAATTGATACGAGATGGCATGGCACATCTAATCGACTCTCCGTCGATACTGCTAGAAAAGAAGAATCCCATCATCCACCATCCACAACTACTTCCGTCTATCGCAAGTCAGTACCGAATGCCTTCAAGATCACCAGGGGACTTCAACCCGATCCTGTCCCAGAGCCGACAATCTCGTCCATACCATCCATCGCCGCATCTCCCTTACCAACCTGGGAAGTGGGATTCCAAGAAGAACAAAGCAAGCAGCAGCAACAAC
>Ga0194115_10002678_pt1 | contig 20934 bp, 20 predicted proteins | sample TA2MahsurfametaG_3_FD_148656 | JGI IMG/M metagenome (GOLD analysis project Ga0194115, IMG submission 148656) | Freshwater microbial communities from Lake Tanganyika, Tanzania - TA2015002 Mahale S4 surface | ecosystem: Environmental > Aquatic > Freshwater > Lake | place: Tanzania: Lake... | reverse complement strand
CCCGCTGCCTCGGCCTGATGGACGCCGTGGCCAGCAGCGGTGAACCGCTGGTGATCACCAAAAACGGGGTGCCCGTGGCGGAGCTCCATCCCTGCCGCGGCGCCCGGCGTGCATCCCCCTTCGGCCTTCATCCAGGCACCCAACTCCTCGGGGATGTGATCGCCCCCCTCGATGAGCCCTGGAGTGCCCTGGCGTGATCCTGCTCGATACACACGTGCTTCTTTGGCTCAATAGCGACGCACCCCAACTGGGCGCACAGGCGAGACAGGAAATCCAAGAGGCCTGGCAAGCCGATCAGGTGGCGGTGAACGCCATCAGCTTCTGGGAGACAGCGATGCTGCAACAACGGGGCAGGATTGCCTTGACCGCTGCCCCGACGACCTGGCGGGACGACTGGCAAGCGGCAGGGCTACGGGAACTCCCCCTGAACGGCAACATCGGGCTCGCTGCTGTCGCCCTGCAGGACTTTCATGCCGATCCAGCCGATCGGCTCATCGCCGCCACAGCCCTGGAGCACAACGCTCTACTGATCAGCGCGGACCAGGGGATCCTCAACTGGACTAATCGCTCGCTCAACCGCCTCGACGCCCGCCATTAGGTACGGTCGACCCAACGTTCATCCACCGCCGGTGCTCGACCTCACCGACTTCAAACGCGACCTCTCCGAGCTCACTGACCGCCTGGGCAATGCCCAGGACTGTCTTTGACGTTCCTGCACTGAAAGCACGGCAACAGGACCTCGAGCAGCTGGCCTCCCAGCCCGATTTCTGGGACGACCAGAAGCAAGCTCAGGCCAAGATGCGCCAGCTCGATGAGGTGAAGGCCCAGCTCGAGCAACTCAGCACGTGGCAGGCCGCAGTGGCCGATGCCGAGGCCACGGTGGAGATCTACGGCCTTGAGCCCGACGAGGAGCTGCTGGGCGAATCCAACGAGGCCCTGCAGAAGCTGCGGGCCGATCTGGATCGCTGGGAGTTGGAGCGCCTGCTCAGCGGCACCTACGACAAAGAAGGCGCCGTGATCAGCATCAACGCGGGTGCCGGCGGCACCGATGCCCAGGACTGGGCGCTGATGCTGATGCGCATGTACACGCGCTGGGCCGAAGACCACGGCATGAAGGTGACCGTGGACGAGCTCAGCGAGGGTGAGGAAGCGGGGATCAAGAGCTGCACGATCGAGATCGAAGGCCGCTACGCCTACGGCTACCTGCGCAACGAGAAGGGCACGCACCGCCTCGTGCGCATCTCACCGTTCAACGCCAACGACAAGCGCCAGACCAGCTTCGCCGGCGTGGAGGTGATGCCGAAGATCGAGGAGGAGGTGAAGCTCGATATTCCCGATAAAGACCTGGAGATCACCACCTCACGCTCCGGCGGCGCCGGCGGCCAGAACGTGAACAAGGTGGAAACGGCCGTGCGCATCCTGCACATCCCCACCGGCCTGTTCGTGCGCTGCACCCAGGAGCGCTCGCAACTCCAGAACAAGGAGAAGGCGATGGCCCTGCTGATGGCCAAGCTGCTGGTGATCGCCCAGGAGCAGCGCGCCGCCGAGATCGCCGACATCCGCGGCGACATCGTCGAAGCGGCCTGGGGCAACCAGATCCGCAACTACGTGTTCCACCCATACCAAATGGTGAAGGACCTGCGCACCCAGCACGAAACCACCGACGTGCAGGGCGTGATGGACGGCGACCTCGATCCCTTTATTCAAAGCCTGCTGCACGCGGGCGTTGAGGTGGCTGGAGGCAGCAGTGATGACTGAACCCACCAGCGAGACCACCTCAGCGGAGCCAGCCGCCGGCGAAAACCCCAGCTTCACCAAGCTCGCCATGCGCAACATGGTGCGCAAAGGCAAGCTGAGCCTCACCCACTTCGGACTGACGGCCCTGGGCTTCGTGGGCTTCATCGTGCTGGTGGCCTGGCTGGGCCGCCCGCAGGTCCCCGGCAGTTGATCGATGGATCCCACCGAGCTCAGCCCCACGCAACCCGATCTCGATCTGGCTTTTGAAGCGGACGACAGCCTGCCGCCCGAGCTGCTGGATCAAGCCGGCGACCTGGCCGACCCCCTCCAGGGGGCCGAGCAATGGCATCTGCGCATCAGCGGCTGGTTGGAGCAGCTGGCCGGGGAACTGCCACCGGAATTGCAGGCCTCGGCCTACAGCCTGGGGCTGAGCCTGGTGGGTGATGAGGAGATCTCTGAACTCAACCAGGACTGGCGAGACAAAGCCGGCCCCACCGACGTGCTGGCCTTTGCAGCCCAGGACGAAGGCCTTGAGGATGCGCCGCCGATCCCGATGCCCAGCGCAGCCGAGGAGGCCGAACCACTGGAGCTCGGCGACATCGTGATCTCTGTGGAAACCGCAGCTCGCCAGGCGCCGGAGCACGACCACGACCTCCGCCAGGAGCTGCTGTTTCTGGCCACCCACGGCCTTCTCCACCTGCTGGGCTGGGATCACCCAGACGACGCCAGCCTGGCGGCGATGTTGTTGCGGCAAGAGCAGCTTCTTTGCGCTTCTCAGCAGCGGTAAGGTGCGGCCAATGAGACCAAGCGGGGGCTTTGGCGGATGCTCGTTCCCCAGGAACCAGGCCCTGAGGTGAGGCCAACGCTGCGCGAAGTGCACCAGAGCCAGTCCGATGCAGGGCCCGGGCACAGCTCAGCCCGCGAGTCCCCCACCAAAGTGCGGCGCCTCGGCGCCTGGACCGTGGCCGGCGATCTACCCGCAAGCTTTCGCTACGCCGCCCAGGGGCTGATTTACAGCTTCCGCAGCCAACGGAACTTCCGAATCCACGTGGTGACCGGTGCCGTGGTGTTCGGCCTGGGGCTCTGGCTGCAGCTCCCCCTGGCGCAGCTGGCGGTGCTGGTGCTCACCGTGGCCGCGGTGCTTGTACTGGAACTGATCAACACAGCCACCGAAGCGGTGGTGGATCTGGCCATCGGCCGACGGTTCCACCCGCTGGCCCGCATCGCGAAAGACTGCGCCGCAGCGGCGGTGCTCGTGGCCGCCCTCAGTTCGCTGGTGATCGCCTCGCTCTTGCTGCTGCCCGCCCTGCTGGTGCGCCTGGGCGTTTGAATGGGGCCAGGCCAGGCGCGGCGATGCTTCTCGTTCTCGACAACTACGACAGCTTCACCTTCAACCTGGTGCAGTACCTGGGCGAGCTGGCTTCTGATCACCCGATCTGCGACGACCTGCGGGTGGAGCGCAACGACGCCCTCACTCTGGACCAGATCCGCGCACTGGCTCCCGATGCGATCCTGATCTCCCCCGGCCCGGGCGACCCCGATCAATCCGGCGTGTGCCTCGAGGTGCTGCGGGAGCTCAGCCCCACCATTCCCACCCTGGGGGTCTGCCTAGGACACCAGTCGATCGCGCAGGTGTACGGCGGCAAGGTGGTGCGGGCCAAAGAACTGATGCACGGCAAAACATCGCCGGTGCTCCATGAAGGAGCAGGAGTGTTCGCAGGTCTCCCCAATCCGCTCACGGCCACTCGTTATCACAGCCTGATTGCCGAACGGGACTCCCTGCCCGACTGCCTGGAGATCACCGCCTGGCTCGAAGACGGCACGATCATGGGGCTGCGCCACCGCGACTATCCCCATCTACAGGGGGTGCAGTTCCACCCGGAGAGCGTGCTCACCCAGAGCGGTCACCAGCTGCTGAGCAACTTTCTCGCTCAGGCAGCAGCGGGCTAGGGTTCGGCCCACGCAACTTCTGGGCGACCCGCTTCCCCATGGCCCTGCCCACCACCATGGCTCTGTCGATCCGCGCGCTGAGCGCCGCGGCCGTGGTCGCACTGCCCCTTTCGGTACTGCCGGCCGTCGCTGAAACCGGCGTCACGATCACTAGCTACGGCCACAGTGCACTGCTGATCCAGGGGGGCGGTGCTTCGGTGCTGCTCAACCCCTTCAAGGCTGTGGGCTGCGCCGCCGGTTTGCCCGAGCCCCGCGTTAGCGCCAACGTGATCCTGTCCAGCAGCCGCCTTTTGGATGAGGGCGCTGGTGTGGCCGGCGGACGCTTTCTGAGTAGCCCGGGGTCATACCGGGTGGCCGGGCTGAAGATCGAAGGGCTCTCCGCACCGCACGACCGGTTCGGCGGCCGCCGCTTCGGGCAATCCACCCTCTGGCGCTGGAAGCAGGGCGGCCTCGAGTTCGCCCATCTCGGCGGCACCGCCGCACAACTCAGCCCTGAAGATCGGGTGCTCCTGGGCAAGCCCGATGTGCTGATCATCGGCGTGGGCGGTGGCGCGAAGGTTTACAACGGCGCTGAAGCCGCTGCTGTGGTGCGTGACCTCGCTCCCCGGCGGGTGATCCCGGTGCAGTACGTGAGTGGCAAGGCAGCCAAAGGCTGCGATCAGAGCAGCGTCGATCCCTTTTTGCAGGCCATGGGAGGCACCCGTGTGAAGCGGGTGGGTCGGGTATTGAGCCTCCCCGCCAAGCTCAGCGAAGGCACCCAGATCGAGGTGATGCGCTAAGCGCTGAATTCGATCTCCCAGAACGCTTCCAAGAACTGCTGCATCTGGGATCGGGTGCCGATGCTCACCCGCAGGGAACCATCGATCAGCGGTTTTCCATGCATAGCCCGCACCAGGATGCCCGCCTGCCTCAACGCCGCATCCACCTGATGGGGATCGCGCTTTGGCCAGATCAACAGATAGTTGCCGCCCTCCACGTGATGGCGCACCCCGGCTGAGCGCAGCTGCTCCGCCAGCCAGCTGCGTGCCTGACAGACCTCCTCAACGTAGCCATCCACGTAGGCCTGATCGTTAAGGGCGGCGAAGGCGGCCGTCACCGCAAAGCTGTTGATGTCGTAGGGCCCAGTGACCCTGCTGATCCGGTCCACCACAGCGGGATGGCCGATGGCAAAACCGATGCGTAAGCCAGCCAGACCGGCGGTCTTCGCCAGGGAGCGCAGCACCAACAGATTGGGGGTGGCGTTGAAATCCGCGAGAGGCAGCACGCTGTCGCCCGTGAACGCCTCATAGAGCTCGTCCACCACCACCAGGGTCTGCGGTGCAGACGCCGCCAGCTCGAGGATCTCGGCAGGAGCTAGACGGGTGCCCGTGGGGTTGTTGGGATTGCAGATCAGCAGCAGCCGCGGCGGCTGGCCGGAGGCTGATGAAAAGAGCGCGCGGCGAATCGCCTCCAATGGAAACGCGAACCCCTCGGCTTCGTAGGGGATGGCCTCGATCGCCATGCCCTGCATCTGCGCGCAGGGGGTGTAGTAGCCAAAGGTGGGCGACGTGGTGAGCAACGTCTCCCCGCGGTCGCCAAAGGCATGGAAGATGGCGTGAATCGCGGCATCCACACCGTTGAACAACCCCACCTGATCGGGCTGCAACGGCAGGCCCAAGTTGGCCACCACCGCTTCGCGCAGGCCGTCGTATTCGGGGTAGATGGCGATGTGATCGGCGGGGATAGCGCGCAACGCCTCAACCACCCGGGGGCTGGGGCCGATGGTGTTCTCGTTGAAATCGAGCCGCAGCATCTGGCGCCGCCCCTCCAGCGGTGCGCTGTAGGCATGAAGGCTTTCCACCTCTGGGCGGGGCTGAGGGATCTGCACTCCGGCGGCGTTGCGGTCCTGCTTCATCCGATCACATCCGCTCGAGGGTAGGAATGCCCAGCAGGCCCAAGCCCAGTTTGAGGGTGTCGGCCGTGAGACGGCAAAGGGCCAGGCGCGAGCGCAGCGCGGCGGGTTCAGCCTTGAGCACCGGCACTTGGTCGTAGAAGCGGTTGAACACCTGGCTGAGCTCGAACAGATACGTGCAGAGCCTGTTGGGCAGAAGTTCTTCCTCCACTTCTGCAATCACTGAATCAAACTTCAGCAGCTCACGCACCAGAGCCCACTCCTGGGGCTCGCTGAACTGCAGCGGCTCGCTAGCGCTACCGCTGCCGGCCTGCAGATCACCACCCTTACGGGCAATGCCTGCAATCCGCACCACCGCATAGAGCAGATAAGGCGCCGTGTTGCCCTGCAGGGCCAGCATCCGATCAAAGCTGAACTGGTAGTTCGTGATCCGGTTCTGGCTGAGGTCGGCGTATTTCACGGCGGCCAGTCCCACCGTGGTCGCCACGTGCTGGATGAAGGCCTCGTCTTCACTGCGGCCCTCCTCCTCCAGGCGGCGGCGTAGATCAGCTTCGGCGCGCTCCACCGCTTCATCGAGCAGATCGCGCAAGCGCACGGTGTCGCCAGCGCGGGTCTTGAGCTTCTTGCCGTCTTCCCCCTGCACCAGGCCGAAGGGCACATGCTCCAGCCGCCCATCCTCCGGCACCCATCCGGCCCGTCGAGCGACCTGGAACACCCCGGCGAAGTGGTTGGCCTGGCCGGCATCGGTCACATAGATCACGCGGCGGGCGCCATCGCCCTCGGGGGCTGCTCCGAAGCGATAGCGGATCGCAGCCAGATCAGTGGTGGCGTAGTTGAAGCCGCCATCACTCTTCTGCACGATCACCGGCATGGGCTTGCCGTCCTTACCGCTCACCCCTTCAAGAAACACGCAGCGGGCGCCGTCATCCACCACAAGCAGGCCAGCGGCGTCGAGGTCGGCAACGACGCTCTCCAGGTAGGGGTTGTAGAAGGATTCGCCGCGCTCGCTGAGGCGAATGTCGAGCCGGTCGTAGATCTTCTGGAATTCGCGCCGGCTCTGATCACAGAGCAGGCCCCAGGCCTTGAGCGACACCGGATCGCCGCCTTGGAGCTTCACCACCTCTTCGCGGGAGGTGGTCTGGAAGGCCTCGTCGTCGTCGAAGCGCTGCTTGGCCTGGCGGTAGAAGGCCACCAGGTCACCCAGATCCACCGCATCGGCGGTGTTGAGCGCTTCGGGCGCCACCTCCTTCAAGTGGGTGATCAGCATCCCGAACTGGGTGCCCCAATCGCCCACGTGGTTGAGCCGCAGCACCGGATGGCCGCGAAACTCCAACACCCGCGCCAGGGAGTCGCCAATGATCGTGGAGCGCAGATGCCCCACATGCATCTCCTTGGCGATGTTGGGGCTGGAGAAATCCACTACCACCGGCGCCCCCTGATCCACACCCGGCACACCAAGGCGCTGATCGCCGAGCCGGGTCTGCACCTCCGCCGCCAGCAGCTCAGGCCTGAGGGTGAGGTTGATGAAGCCAGGGCCGGCGATCTGAGGCTCCAGGCAGAGCTCGTTGAACCCTGGATCTGCCTTGAGCTGCTCCACGATGGCTGTGGCGATTGCCCGCGGCGGCTGGCCCAGGGGTTTGGCCAGGGGGAGGGCGCCATTGGCCTGAAAGTCGCCGAACTCCGGCTTGCTAGCGGGGGCTAACTGCGGATCAAAACCCGAGCCAGCCGCCTCGGCTGCAGCATCGGGGAAGGCACGCTGCATGGCCGAGCGCAGCTGGGCTTCGAGGGTCTCAGCGATGCGCAGCATGGGATCACCAGCCACCCGCCGGGGCGGCGTTCAAGGTGATGTGATCATCCCCCTTCAAGCTGCCGGCGCAGATCGGACAGGTCGAGTTCATCCAGGCCATAGCCCCGGAGCGTCGTATCCAGCGCTGCCAGACGCTGCGGAGCGGGCAGGTGGGCCACTTGCTCCCACACGGTGCTGCCAATCGGACCAATCAGGCGCAGCAAGAGTTGTTCGCCATCCACGGAGGACTGCTGCACAGCGGGCGCTGATTCGGAGAGTTCGGGACTGGCGACCGGGTCGGTCGCTGCGGCAGCTGGGCGAACCTCCAACTCCAACAGCTGCTGCGCAGCGGCCTCAGGCACCCCTGCCTGAATCAAGAGCTGCCGCAGCCGAGCCGGATCCACCTGGGCTGCTTCGGCCATCTCAGCGGTCCAGAGCAGATCGGCAATGGGGCCGATCGCCTGGCGCAGAGCAGGGAGCAGGGCCCCATCCGCCGCTGAGCTCAACACCCCAGCAGGTTCAACGCTCGGAGAAGGCAACTCGGGGGCACAGGCCGGCTCCGGTTCCACCACAGCGGCGCGACAGGCCTCTTCCACATCCACCCGAGCCAGGCCAGCTGCCACGAGGCGCTCCTGCAAACCAGGCAGCTGAGCAGCGGGAATCAGGCTCGGCTGGCTCTCGAGCAACAGCTCGACCATCGGGCCATAGGTGCGCACCAGGCGGTGATGCAATTCCTGCTTGCTCACACCAGAACAACCGGGCGAGGCATCAGCAATGGCCCGCGGAGTTGGGGGTGGTGCCGATGCCAGGGGCTGATCCAACAAGCGGAGCGCATCGGCAGCCTGCTGCACCCGCCGGGCCGGCAGATCCTCCAGAAGGGGCGCGAGCCAGCCGACCACCTCAGGTTCCAGCCCCTGCAGCGACCAGCACCCCTGGGCTTCGTCGTACAAGCTCGACGGCTCCTGGCCGGTGTAGAGGCACAGGGCTGAGACGCCAAGGGCATAGAGATCAGCCGCAGGGGTGAGCCGGCCGAAGCGGGCCCGCTCGGGAGCGGAGAAGAACGGACGACCGGCTTCTGAAACACCGCCCGCTCCACCGTCGGCCTGCTGCCGGCCGACCTCGATGCGGGCCTTGAGCAGCGAGAAATCCACCAAGAAGAGTGGGCCACCCTCCTGCGAAGGGATCAGGTTGGCGGGATGGAGATCGCCATGCACCAGGCCAGCGGCGTGCACCTGCTCCAGCACTTGAAGCACTTGGCGCAGCAACTCCGCCAGGCGCTGCTTCCTCCGCAGCAGATCCAGGGAGCCCTGCAACGAAGGTCCAGGGATGTACTCCTGAATGAAGCAGAACAGCCCCGAACGGGCGTATCCATCAATCACCCGAGGGATGCGTGGGTGACGCATGCGATCCAGGCAGGCCGCTTCCACCTGCAGGGCCTCCACGAGGGCTGGACCGGCAGGAATCAGTTTCAGCACCGCCTGGCGTTCCCGCTGACGCTCCTGGAGCAAGAACGTCTGCTGAGCAGTGGTGCGACCAAGCGGTCTTACCAGCTCAAACGGCGTATCGCCCAGCAGCGTTTCCAGTTGCACCGCCTCAGGAATCTGGGACTGACCGAACTGCAACAACTGCTCAGGCCCAAGGCAATAGGCCTGCATCGGCTCCGGCAATCCCTTGAGCTCCACCTCACCGATCGGCAGGGCCAAACGACGAAACACTGGATCGATCAGATCAAAGGTGGATCGCACAAACGCCACGCCATTGGCCGGGCTCACCGTCTGCAAACGGGAAGCCAGATGCACACCCTGGCCGAGGATGTCGTCGCCATCGGCATAGATCTCACCGGTATGCAAACCGAAGCGATGGGCCAGGGATTGGCGACCGCGTGCTGAGAGCTTCTGCAGACACGCCTGAATGAATTCCAGGGCCTGGGTGGGGCCATCAAAGGTGGCCAGCAAACCATCACCCAGCGATTTCACCAAGGAACCGCCATGGCGCTGCAGCTCATCACGGATCAAGGTGAGATCTTCCTTGATCCGCTGGATGGCAATCAGCTCATCGGCGAAGATTTTCACCGAGGAATCCACCACGTCGCTGAACACGATGGCCTTGAGCTGGCGTTCACGGCCTGCCATCAACGGCGCTCCTCAGGTATCAGCGATTGTTTACGGCCATAAACGGCGTAGGGCTGCCCCTCGAGCGGCAGGGTCCAGCTCTCCACGCTGTTCACCACCGAACGCAGGCGCTGCAGTTGCTGGGCTTCTGGCAACACTCCGGCTACGTAGCCGAGGCTCGGCGGCAACTGAGGTGCGCTTTGATCCAACACCCTCAGGAAAGGCTGGTGATCCGCCGCGACCAATGCCTGACTCAGCACCAAAGCACCCACTGGAATGGTGTTGGGATCGGAATTCAGCACGCGCACATCAGCACCTGGATCAGGAAGTGCGGCGTCCCAGGCGATCACGTCCAACCGTCCAGCGCGGAGCTGCTCGAGAAGCTCGCTGTAACTAAGGGCGTAATGCACCGAGCCCAAACTCAGGCCGTGCAGGTTGTACAGCGGCAGATAGAACCCCGTCAGTGATCCTCTCGGCAGCAAGCCGAGCCGCGCACCCTTCAGCTGCTTCACGGAGCGCCGCTCACTGCCGGCAGCCACCAACAACACCGAACGGGAGTTGCTGCGCTGGCCCAATGGACGCAGCAGGTTGTAGTCCGTGCTGCCGGCACCCTCGAGGGCCAGTGCAGCCAGGCCAGGGGGCAGGAAGGCCGCATCCCAGCCTCCGGAACTCAACCGCAAGCGGGCCTGCTCCGGACTAGCCACCGGCTCCAACACCACCTCACAGCGGCTCGCCACGGTGAGCAGATCGCGCACACGGGTGATGTCTTGATCGGGAAGCACAGCCTGGCCGCCCTGGGCTCGACCTTCATCAGCACCCACATAGCCCACGCGCAGCTGGCCGCTGGGGCCGCAGAGGCTCACCTGCGTGGATGCATCGCGGCCGCAACCGTTCAGGAGCAGCGCTGCGATGGCCAGCACCGCGAGCGTGGATTGCCTGCGCCGCGAGAACCACAGACTCATGGACGACTCTGACGATCCTTGAGCATCTGCATCGAGATCGCAAGGCTCTGCTTCATCCGCTCAAAGCTGCGCGCCAGAAGGCCGATCTCATCACTGCGATTACGCTCCTCAAACGACACTGTGGCGGGCGTCACACTGGCCTCTTCCGCCTTGCGACTGATCTCACGCATCGGGCGAAGAATCAATTGATTCAACACCGAATTCGTGATCAAGCCCACCGCCACAAAAGCGATCACAAACAACAGAGCGGTTGTGAAGAGTGAGCGGTCCTTCGCTTCAAACACTGCCTTCTGAGGCACGGTCACGATCTGAGCGCCCACAATCTCATTGAGCTTCCAGCCAAAACCACTGCTATCGCCATAGGTGAGAAGCTGACTGGCCGGCGCCCGATCGGGCGTGGAGTGACAAACCAGACAGCTCTCCTTGGTGATCTTGATCGGGCGCGCCACAAAGTGCATATCCCCCAGGGGAGTGGCCTTCTCACCAGCGATCGTGGTGAGCGTTGCGTCGTTGCGGAACCGCTCAATCACACCGGTTTCAAAACTGTCAGCCTTATCGCGAAGGTTGGTGGGATTGAGCGCCGCTTCGCGATAGGAATAATCGCGATACTCAGGCTTTGCTTTGAGGTAGGAGAATACCGTCTGAGCCGAATAACTCGGAACCGATTCAGGCCGAAAACCACCCGCGCCCTGATTCAGGGGAGCCACAATCGGATTAACGTTTTTACTGGTGTATTCCCGCACCGCCAACATCGCGTCCATGAAGAAGCTGGAACGCTGATCAATCAGATTGCGAGCTTGCAGGCCAAACAACTGATTGAGCAGCAGCACGGCCACGAGAATCGAAACCGCGAAGATTGCCGAAAGCGTGATTGCAAGCTGCTTACGCAATGGCCGCTGTCCGGAGCCCACCATCCAGCCCTGGAGCGCCGGGAACTTCATGTCGCAGCCACAGTTCGCCTTCTCAAGGTAAAGGGAGATCTGGGAAAACAACAGCTCTGGATGCAACCGCACACAAGGGCTTTCAGCCCTCGAAGCGCATACTCAGATCCAGCCAGCTGCTGCGGGTGATCGGAGCACTGGTGGAGATCAGATCAATGCCGGTGGCGGCGTAGGCGCGCAGCTGTTCGGGCTGCACACCGGATGCCTCCAGCACCACTGAGCGCGGGGCCAGCTGGCGTAATTGCGGCACCAGCTCTGCCAGAGCCTCCGGGCTGAACTCGTCGAGCAACACCCCATCCGCCCCGGCCAGCACCGCCTCTTGGGCCTGTTCGGGAGTTTCGGCTTCCACAATCACCCGCGCCGGCCAGGGCGCGGCGGCCCGCACGGCTGCGAGGGCCTGGCTGATCCCACCGGCCCAGGCCAGGTGGTTCTCCTTGAGCATGGCGGCGTCATCAAGACCGAGGCGATGGTTCACGCCACCGCCGCAGCGCACCGCGTATTTCTCCAGCACCCGTAGACCGGGAGTGGTTTTGCGGGTATCCGCCAGGCGAACGCCCGTGCCCTGCAGCTGGCCCGCCAATGCCGCCGTGGCAGTGGCAATGCCGCTGAGCCGCATGGCCAGATTCAAGGCTGTGCGCTCCACCGCCACCAACGCCTGGGCTTGGCCCTCCAGCTCCAGCAGCCGTTGGCCGCAGCCCACCGGCTCCCCCTCTGGCACGAGCAAGCGCACCTGCGCTTGGGGATCAAGGCTGTGGAGCAGCGGCTCCAGCAGCACCCCGCCGCAGAACACGCCCTCGGCTTTGCTGATCCAGTGGGCTGCGGCATGGGTGCCTTGCAGGGCGGGGGCCGTGAGATCACCGCGGCCGATGTCTTCCATCAGCCAGGCCTGCAGCTGAGCGCGCAGCTGCGGCGTGATCGCAAGCGGAGCTGCCATCCAATCCACCAGCCAACGCCCCCTCATTGTGTGGGGCAGGCCGGGGGCCCAATTCAGGCCAGGGACTTACTTGCCGATGCAGAAGCGAGAGAACACGCGATCAAGCACCGCTTCGCTCACCTCCTCACCGGTGATCTCCCCCAGGGCGCGCACTGCTGCCCGCAGATCAATGGTCCAGAAATCCCAGGGCAGCTCTTGCCGTGCAGCCTCCAGGCTGGCGCCCAAGCTCGCGGCCGCCGCTGCCGCCAGATCCTGCTGGCGGCGATTAAGCGCCTGCTGCACCCCCTGCGGATCACTGTGGCCGCAGCGACAGAGCAACTGCTGCACCAGATCGTCCTGCCCCGCCCCAGTGAGAGCGCTGATGCAGACATCCGCCTGGGCAGTCGGCTCATTGGTGCGGGCTAAGCAATCGGCTTTGTTGCCCACCACCACCAGCGGCACCGCCTCGGGCACCAGATCGCGCAGGGCCTGATCCTCCGCACACCACCCCGCCGAGAGGTCAAACAGCAACATCACCGCATCGGCGGCCTGCAAAGCGGCGCGACTGCGCTCAATGCCGATCTGCTCCACCCGATCGCTGGTGGTGCGGATGCCGGCGGTATCGAGCAGGGTGATCGGCACGCCTTGAAGCACCAGCTCGCTTTCCACCAGATCACGGGTGGTGCCGGGCAGATCGGTCACGATGGCACGCTCACTGCGGCTGAGCAGGTTGAGCAGGCTGGATTTACCCACATTGGGGCGGCCCACAATCGCCACCTTGAGGCCTTCGCGCAGCAGCTGACCGCGCTGGCCATCGGCAACGAGCTGCTCGAGGGCCGCCTGCACATCCTGAAGCTGGTGCGCCACGGCGGGCCCATCGAGGGGCGGTAGATCCTCTTCAAAGTCCACCCGCGCCTCCAGCTCCGCCAACTGATCGAGCAGGCGCTCGCGCAGGAATGCGATGCGCTCCTGCAAGCCGCCATCCAGGCCTGCCATCGCCAGCTGGGCGGCGCGGCGGCTGCGGGCGGTGACGAGTTCGCTGATCGCTTCGGCACGGGTGAGATCGAGGCGCCCGTTCAAAAACGCCCGCTGGCTGAATTCGCCGGGCAGGGCACGGCGGGCGCCACTGGCCAGCACCAGCTCAAGCACCCGCTGCACGCAGATCAGGCCGCCGTGGCAGTGGAGCTCCACCACGGTTTCGCGGGTGAAGCTGCGGGGCGCTCGCATCAACAGCAGCAGAGCCTCATCCACCCGCTCGCCGCTGGCGGGATCGCACACATGGCCGTAGAGCACCCGGTGACTCTCCCAGGACTGGTCACCCGGTGCCACAAACAAGCGGCAGCCAATCGCCTCTGCCTCGGGACCGGAGATCCGCACGATCGCCACGCTGCCCTCGCCGGGGGCAATGGCCGTGGCAACCGCAGCGATGGTGTCGTCCGGCAAAGCTGAAGGCGGGGATGCCTCCAGTGTCACCCGCGGCTCAGGGCTCCGGGAAGCCGGGGCAGACCATCAAATCGATATGACCGCCGCTGGGGTGGCGCCACTCGCGAAACTCCTCAGCGAGGGCCCGTTGAGCCTGGGCCTGCTGCGCATGCTCGAGGGAGATCATCCGTTGATGCACCAGATCCAGGGTGTCGTCGATCAGTTGAGCGGCCTGTTCGGACGTCATGGCTACGGCAGCAGGTTGCCCCTGTCGTAGGCAACCGAGCGCCGCAGAGCTGTAGTGCACGCCACCGGCCGTGGTTTGTGTTGCCGGATCAGAACGCAAAGGAGCAGAGCCCGTTAGCCAATGCCAGTGCGGGCGATGTCGAGCACATCCGCCATCGAGCGAATCTGGTCCATGGTGTCGCGCAGCTGATGGGCGCTCTGCAGCTCCACGCGCAGGTCGATGCGGGCGGGCTTACCGGGATTGGTGCGCACGCGGGCATCGCTCACGTTGATGCGGTGATCGGAGAGCCGGGTGAGGATGTCTTTGAGCACGCCAACGCGATCGAGCACCTCGATGCGCAACTGCACGGGGTAGCGCCGGCGCAGGGCTTCGGCGGCGTTGGGGCTCCACTGCACCGGCAGGCGCCGCTCCACCGGCACCGAGCGGAGATTGGAACAGTCCTGCCGGTGGATGGTGATCCCGTGGTTGCCGAGGGCGACGGTGCCCACAATCGCTTCGCCGGGAAGTGCACTACAGCAACCGCCCATGCGGTATTCCAGGCCCTCCAGTCCCAGGATCGGGCTGGCCTCGCCGTGGGTTGCCAGGGAGGCGGCTGGCGCTGCGGAGGCCTGGGCCTCCACCTTGCGGGCTACTTCCTCGTTGCTGAGCTCTGGCTCCACCTCAGCTGAAGCAAGCCGTAGCTCCTCCCGCAGGCGATTGAGCACCTGATGCAGGGTGACTCCGCCAAAACCGATCGCCGCCAGCAGGTCTTCGGTGGCCACGAGGTTGCAACGCCGCGCCACCTTCGCCATGGCGTCGCCGTGGAGCAGGGCGTCAAAGCCATCGCGACCGAGCTCCCGGTCCAGCATCGCGGTACCGCGTTGGATGTTCTCCTCACGGTGGCTCTTTTTGTACCACTGGCGGATGCGATTTCTGGCCGTAGGCGTGGCCACGAAATTGAGCCAATCAAGGCTGGGATGCGCCGCCTTGGAAGTCATCACCTGCACAAAGTCGCCGTTCTGCAGGGGCGTAGCTAAGGGGCAGAGACGATCATTAATGCGCACACCCTGGCAGTGATTACCCACTTCAGAGTGAATGCGATAGGCGAAGTCCACAGCGGTTGAACCTTTACGCAGACCCACCACATCACCCTTGGGAGTGAATACGAAGACCTCCTCATCGAACAGGTCTTCTTTGATCGAGCGCAGGAAATCGCTGCTGTCGTCGCCAACGCCATCCTTTTGCCAATCCACCAGCTGCCGCAGCCAGTTGAAGCGCTCGGCATCGGCGCCGGTGGCGGCCGGGGAGCCGCCCTCTTTGTATTTCCAGTGGGCGGCGATCCCGAATTCCGCCACACGATGCATCTCGGCGGTGCGGATCTGCACCTCGATCGGCCGATGCCGACCGATCACCGCCGTGTGCAGCGATTGGTAGCCGTTGGGCTTGGGCAAACCGATGTAGTCCTTGAAGCGGCCGGGGATGGGACGGAAGGTGTCGTGCACCACCGCCAGGGCCCGGTAGCAGCTCTCGAGGTTGGGACAGATGATCCGCAGGGCGGCCACGTCGTAGATCTCGTGGAATGCCTTCTGCTGGCGCTGCATCTTGTTCCAGATGCCATAGAGGTGCTTGGGCCTGCCGCTCACCTCACAGTCGGACAACCCCACCGCCGCCAGCCGATCGCGCAGCAGCTGCACGGTGACGCCGAGCCGCTCCTCGCGATCACTGCGCTTGCTCGCCACCTGCTGCTGCACATCGCGGAACGCCTCGGGCTCGAGGATCTTGAAGGCCAGATCCTCCAGTTCCCACTTGAAGCGGCCGATGCCGAGACGGTTAGCGAGCGGCCCGTAGATCTCACGGGTTTCGCGGGCGATGCGCTGCTGCTTTTCGGGTTTGAGCGCCCCGAGGGTGCGCATGTTGTGGAGCCTGTCCGCCAGCTTCACCAACACCACCCGAATGTCGCTGGCCATGGCCAGAAACATGCGCCGCAGGTTCTCCGCCTGGGCCTCAGTTTTGTTGGTGAAGTGGATGCCACCGAGCTTGGTCACACCCTCCACCAGCCCGCGCACCTCCGCGCCGAAGTGCTGCTCGATCTCTTCCGGGGTGACGTCGGTGTCTTCCACCACGTCATGAAGGAAGCCCGCGGCGATCACCCCGGCGCTGGCGCCGATGTCGCGAAGGAGATCCGCAACCGCCACTGGGTGACAGATGTAGGGCTCGCCACTGGCCCGCACCTGGCCGTCATGCAGCTGAAAGGCGAAGTGGAACGCCGCCGCCAGCAGACCCTCCGCATCCGTGGGGCAACTGTCGCCCGCCCCCGGGGGTACATGTTCGATGCAACGACACAACCATTCCGGAAGGGCGATGCCGTAATCCGCTGGGCCATGGATGCTGCGCAGACCCAAGACTGGAGTCGCACCAGCACGCGCAGACTCCTCGGGAGCAACTGCTGCAGCTGTGCCGGTTACCGCCTGGAGCATGACGCCCTGCCGATGTGTCCATCGTATGCAGAGGCTGAAACAAACCGGCCCCAGGTGCGGGTTTGCAGGCGAGACGGCTGCCAACCTGAGCGGCAACAGCGCCGCCGCAATCCATGGCCGCACGCCAGAGCTCCGGGCCGGTGCTGAAGCTCGATCACTTACGGGTGCGCTACCCCGAGGCGAACAGCGACACCCTGGCCGGATTGACGCTCAAGCTGAACCCAGGAGAGCGACTGGCGCTGGTGGGCCCCTCCGGCTGCGGCAAGAGCACCGTGGCCCGAGCCGTGCTGCAGCTGCTCCCCCAGGGCAGTAGCTGCCTTGGGGGGCTTGAGCTCTGCGGCCAGGACCCGCGGGCGCTGCGGCGCGGGGCGCTGCGCAGGCTGCGGGGCGAAGCGGTGGGGCTGGTGTTTCAGGACCCGATGACCCGGCTCAATCCGCTGCTCACCATCGGCGAGCACCTGGCCGACACCCTGGCCCAACATCGGCCGGCCTGGAAACGCCACCAGGTGAGGCTGCGGGCGGAGATTCTGCTGGAGCGGGTGGGTATCCGCGCCGATCGTTTCGGCAGCTACCCCCATGAATTCAGCGGGGGCATGCGCCAGCGGCTGGCGATTGCCCTGGCCATGGCCCTGGAGCCCGCGCTGGTGATCGCCGACGAGCCCACCACCAGCCTCGATGTGGCGGTGGCGGGGCAGGTGATGGAAGAACTCTGCCGGCTATGCGAGGAAGCGGGCAGCGCTCTGCTGCTGATCAGCCACGACCTGGCCATGGCCGGGCGCTGGTGCCAGCAGATCGGCGTGCTCGATCAGGGGAAACTGGTGGAGCAGGCCCCTGCCACGGAGCTGCTCACAGCACCGCGATCCGCCCTGGCCCAACGGCTGGTGGGAGCAGCCCGCAGCCGCGAAGGCAACCGCACGCCCGAGGCCCCGGCCGCAGCTCCTCTATTGCTGGAGCTGGAGGATCTGCGCTGCTGGCACCCCTTGCCAGGGCTGCCCTGGCAGCGCAACTGGTACCGGGCCGTGGACGGGGTGAGCCTGCAGTTGCGGCAAGGCGAAACCGTTGGGGTGGTGGGGGCTTCCGGCTGCGGCAAGAGCACCCTCTGCCGCGCCCTGATGGGGCTGGCTCCGGTGCGGGGAGGCACGGTGCGGCTGCAGGGGCAGGATCTGCGACGCCTGAAGGGCCAAGCCCTATGGCGCGCACGCCGGCGGATTCAGATGGTGTTTCAGGACCCGCTGGCCTGCCTGAACCCAGTGATGACCGTGGCTGAAGCGATCGCCGATCCGCTCTTGATCCATGGGTTGAGCAACCGCAGCCGGGCGATGGAGCGGGCCCGCGAGCTACTGGCCGCCGTGGGGCTGAACCCGCCGGAGGCCTATGCACAGCGCCTACCCCGCCAACTCTCAGGCGGGCAGCAACAGCGGGTGGCCATCGCCCGCGCCCTGGTGCTCGACCCACAGGTGCTGCTCTGCGACGAGAGCGTGAGCATGCTCGATGCGGAAATCCAGGCGGAGGTGCTGGAGTTGCTGAGGGAACTGCAGCAACGATTGGGCCTGGGCCTGGTATTCGTGACCCACGACCTCTCGGTGGCCAGCGGCTTCTGCCAGCGCGTGATCGTGCTCGATGGTGGACGGATCGTGGAGCAGGGCCCCGGCGATCAGCTGCTGGAGCATCCGCAGGCGGCGATCACACGCACGCTGGTGGAGGCCTGTCCTCGCTTACCTCAGCCGGCCAGCTCCCACCACTGAGGCTTCATGAAGTAGTCCTCGTCCTCGTAGTCCACCAAAGCGCCATCGGCGTGCTTCACCAGGTCGCTGGGGCGCACCTCAAAACCGGCTTGACGGGCGATCGCAGCCACCTCATCCGCATCGGCCGCCGCCGCGGTGGAGAGCTCCTGCTGCAGAGCCGGATCCTGGCGGACAGCGGTGATGAAGGCGTGGAGTGCCTGCTCGGCCATGGATAGGGCCTCTGGAGGGAAGGTGGAACCAGTCTGATGGCGGCGGCGCAACAGGGCCAGCAGCTTCTCGAACACTGGCGGCAGCGGCGCCTCAAACAGCATCCGCTCGCGATGAATTGGATGGTCGAGCCCCAGCTGAAAGGCATGCAATGCCTGGCCGGGCAGGGCCAGCGGCAGCTTGCGGCAGCGGGAATACACCGGATCGCCCACGATCGGGTGGCCGATGTGGGCGCAGTGCACACGGATCTGGTGCGTGCGGCCGGTGTCGAGCTTGAAGCGCATCAGGGAGTAATCGCCAAAGCGCTCCAGCAGGGTCCAGTGGGTGCAGGCATGGCGGCCGCTTTCGTCGTGCACCACGGCGTATTTCTTGCGATCAGCGGGATGGCGGCCGATGGCGCCCACGATCGTGCCGTGCTCGGCGGCAGGCACGCCGTGCACCACCGCCAGGTATTCGCGTGAGGCAATGCGCTTCTGGATCTGCACCTGCAGCTTCACCAGCGCTTCTTGGCTCTTGGCCACCACGATGCAACCGGTGGTGTCTTTGTCCAGACGGTGCACGATGCCGGGTCTGAGCTTGCCGCTGATCCCTGGTAGATCGGGGCAATGGTGCAGGAGCCCATTCACCAGGGTGCCGTCTTTATTTCCAGGGGCCGGATGCACGGTGAGACCAGCCGGCTTGTTGAGCACGATCAGGTGCTCGTCTTCAAACAGCACATCCAGGGGAATCTCCTGGGGCATCAAGTAGGGAAGCGGCTCCGGCGGCGGCATCCATAGCTCCACCGTGTCGCTCTGGCGAAGAGGCGTTTTGGCTCTGCCCGTGACGCCATTCACCCGCACATAGCCGGCATCGATGAACTTCTGGATACGGGCGCGGCTCTGCTCCGGCCGCTGGGCCACGAGCCAGCGGTCCAACCGCATCGGCAGGGGCTTGGGGTAGGTGAGGGTGACGAGCTCGCCCTCGCCTTCGCCGAATCCGCTCACGGCAGCTCCAGGGCCAGGGGGCCCAGCATGCCCCGCCGGAAATCATCTAGAAAGCGCTGGGCCATGCGGGCGGTATCACCGCTGGTGTGGCGCTCAGCCGCAGCCCGGAGCCAGCCATCCGCATCCGGGCGCGACGCTGCTGGCACACCATCCAGCGACGATGCTCTCGCAGACGACGGTCCAAGATTCTGCGCAGCTTGTACAGAATCCTGGACAGTTGCGATTGAGCGATCCGCAGCGGGTCCCCGCTCCAAAGCTGAGCCCTGATACGAGGCCTGATCCAAGGGCTGAACCGGCACGCCATAGCGGCTCTCTAGCAAGCCCGGCTTCACACCGGAAGCCGCCACCGCCTCCAAACCCGCCAGCATCTGTACAAAGGCCATCGCCACCGCTTCACCGTCGTAGGCGGCTTGGCCGATGTCATCGCAGAGGGCAAGGCGCAGTGCCGCCAACTGGTCGTCCAGCCGCGGCGGCAGAACGCCTGGGGCGTCGAGCAGATCCAGATCCTGGCCCAAGCGCACCCAACGCAAGCTGCGGGTGACCCCAGCCCGGCGGGCGCTATCCACAACCTTCTGGCGCACCAGCCGATTGATCAGGGCGGACTTGCCCACATTGGGGAAGCCGAGCATCAAGGCGCGCACCGGCCGGGGCCGCATGCCTCGGGAGCGGCGACGTTCATTAAGAGTGTCACCGGCGCGGATCGCCGCCTGTTGCAGCTGCTTCACGCCGATCCCCGCTTTGGCGTCACTCCACCAAGGGGTTTGGCCCTGGGCGCGGAACCAGGCATCCCAGGCTTCACGGGCGGCCACCGGAATCATGTCGCGCCGGTTGAGCACCAGCAGGTGCTGCTTTCCGGAGATCCAGCGCTGCAAGCGGGGATGACCGGTGGCTGTGGGGATGCGCGCGTCGCGCACCTCGATCACCAGATCCACCTTGGCCAGGTTGTCGGTGAGCGAGCGCTCCGCCTTGGCGATATGGCCCGGGTACCACTGGATCGCCGGGGCGGCGGAGCTCAGCAAATCACTCACGGAACCACCAAAACAGGGCAGGGCGCCAGCTGAATCACGCGCGAGGCGGTGCTGGGCGCTTCATCAGCCTCCAGCGTGAGTCCTCGTGTGCCCATCACGATCACATCGGCATTGATCTCATCGGCCACATCACAGATCACAAAGGCCGGCTTGCCCTCCCGCTCGAGCACCTCACAGCTCACGCCCTGCTCCTGAAAGCGGCTGCGGGCTTGCTCCAGCAGTGCCGCCACGGCGGCCGCATCGTCCTGCCCCGGCTCCACCACCGACAGCACCACGAGACGGCTCTGGTGTTGCTGAGCCAGCTTCAGGGCCGTGGCGGCGGTTTCAGCCGCCTGGCGGCTGCGATCAATCGGGAAGAGAACGGTCTCGAACATGGCCGCTGGGCCGGTGCTCTCTCTGTTTAGCGCCAAGTTCGGCAACGGCCAGGAGGCGCTGGGTTGGGAGCCCCCTTGACCGGCCCGCTAAATTCGCCCGACCCTTCTTTTGCTTAACGCCATGGCGAAGCGCTCCCTGGCCAGCCTCTCCGCTGATGAACTGCGCGGCAAGCGCGTGCTG